>Ga0181605_10000347_pt1 | contig 46816 bp, 40 predicted proteins | sample 041ome_11_FD_148676 | JGI IMG/M metagenome (GOLD analysis project Ga0181605, IMG submission 148676) | Coastal salt marsh microbial communities from the Groves Creek Marsh, Skidaway Island, Georgia - 041411US metaG (spades assembly) | ecosystem: Environmental > Aquatic > Marine > Intertidal zone...
TGATGGCTAAGTCATTTTCTCCTTGCTGACGACGATTACTAAAAGAAAGCAAATCATTATCGGTGGACTCATCATAGGTTTTCCAGCGTTGAAAGAAGCTGTAAATGAATTCTTTGATTATTTGCCTGGGGTTGTTTGGCAGGAAAAACAAAGCCCCAAGATACTACTGAGGAATACGATTTTTTTAAATTTTTTATACATAATGCCCTTTGGAATCTAAAGTTTAACTAAAAATACAAATTCTTAGGTTAAGGAATACCCTTGTTCAACAAAGCGCAGGAATTGTTGGAAAGGGTGGAAGCATACTGATAAAATCAGGAAACTAGATGTCAATCCCCAACTTTACTAAATCGGACTTTAATTGCTCTGGGCTTAAAAAATGAATTCCGTGGATGCCCAATGCCTGAGCACCATCAATATTGCGGGCGTTGTCATCAATAAATACAGATTCTTGCGGATTTAGTTGAAACCGATCCAAGGTAAGTTGATAAATCTCAGCAAAAGGCTTACGGGTTTTTTCTGTACCAGAAACGATGATCCCCTCAAACCAATGCAAGAAATCAAATTTTTTAAGGGCAACGGGAAAGGTTTCGGCACTCCAATTGGTCAATGCCACCACGCGATAGTTGGGATGTGCAACCAGTTGTTTTAAGAGAGCGACCGTATCGACGATGGATTCGCCCAACATTTCTTCCCAACGTCCGTAGTACATTCGTATCCACTCTTCGTATTCGGGAAACATTTTTACCCGATCTTCGGTGGCTTGCGCAAGTGCATATCCGGCGTCCTGATTTTCATTCCAATCCATGGTGCAGATTTCATCAAAAAACCACTTCATTTTTTTACGATCTCCCTCAAAAACATCCAAATAAACATATTCCGGATTCCAGTCAATGAGTACTCCTCCAAGGTCAAAAATGATGTTTTTAATACTTTTATTTTCCATAATTTATTCGTTATCGTTATGTTGTCCTACACTCATCAGATAGGCCTTTAAAAAAGGATCAATATGCCCGTTCATCACGGCATCTACATCGGTGAGTTCCAATTGAGAGCGGACATCTTTCACCAATTTGTAGGGATGCATTACATAATTTCGGATTTGTGATCCCCATTCAATTTTCTTTTTGGCGGCTTCAATTTCATCCCGAGCGGCCAACTTTTTTTGCAATTCAATTTCGTACAACTGTGAGCGCAGCAACTGCATGGCTTTGGCTTTGTTTTCCAATTGAGAGCGGGTTTCAGAATTTTCAATCATTATCCCGGTGGGATGGTGGCGTAATCGCACTGCAGTCTCGACCTTGTTGACATTTTGTCCTCCGGCACCACTGGCACGCATGGTTTCCCAAGTGTAGTCGGAGGGGCTGATCTGTATTTCAATGGTATCATCCACCAAGGGATAAACATAAACCGACACAAAGGAGGTATGCCGTTTGGCATTGCTGTCAAAAGGGGAAATCCGCACCAAACGATGCACCCCGTTTTCACCTTTAAGCCAACCAAAAGCATATTCGCCTTCCAATTCCAAAGTCACCGTCTTGACACCGGCTACATCACCGGCTTGGTGGTTGAGTTCTTTGATTTTATAGCCTTGCTTTTCGCCCCACATCAGATACATCCGCATTAACATTTCGGCCCAATCGCAACTTTCGGTTCCTCCGGCACCGGCGGTGATTTGCAGTACGGCACTCAAATCATCCCCTTCGTCCGACAGCATATTTCTGAATTCCAAAGCTTCCAATAAGAGCAGAGTAGTATCGTATTGCGTACTGACTTCAGCTGGGGAGGCGTCGCCACTTTTTTCAAATTCCATCAACACTTCAAGGTCTTCAATACCTTGGGCAATAGCGGTATAATCGGTGACCCATTTTTTGAGGGTACGCAATTGCTTCATATGTAGCTCGGCACTTTTGGCATCGTTCCAAAAGTCGGGGGCTAAAGTTTTTTCTTCTTGATTTTTAACTTCTATTTCTTTGGCATCAATGTCAAAGATACCGCCTTAAGGCACCCAGGCGTTCCATTAAATCTTTATATTGCTCGTTTGAGATCATGTCTGTAATATTCGCGTAAAAATACAAGATTAAAGTGCTTTAATTGAAATTATATAAAAAGTTTGATGAAATTATTTTAGGAGGAAACCGATTAAACGAAAAAAGAAGTCATTAAAAAAATCACGGAATATTCAATTTGTGCATGAAATTTTTATAATAACTGAATATTATCCTCCCTTTTGGTCTGTTGGTAAGCAAAACATTAATCTTTTACAATTAGAGAAATCCGCATTCATAATGCTTACTTTTGGGCAAATAAAAATGAATTATGAACCTACTTTCCGTAGAAGGCGTTTCAAAATCGTATGGCGAGCGCGTTGTATTGGAGCCTTTGTCTTTTGGAATTAGCAAAGGACAAAAAATTGCTTTAATTGCCAAAAACGGAAGTGGGAAGACCACCCTGCTGAAAATAATTGCCCAAAAAGACACGCCCGATGAAGGTGCTGTAAACTATCGCAAAGGAACGCGTATTTCCTATCTGGCACAGGAACCCCTTTTGGATCCAAAATTGACTATAGAAGCTACAATTTTGGCTTCTGGAAATCCTTCTTTACGAGTCATTGCAGCCTATGAAAAAGCCCTGTTAAATCCCGAAAATGAGGAGGCTTATCAAAAAGCTTTTGAGGCCATGGAACAACATCAGGCGTGGGATTTCGAAACGCAATACAAACAGATGCTTAGCAAGCTAAAACTGGAAGATTTGCAACTGCATGTTGCGGCACTTTCCGGGGGACAAAAAAAGCGTTTGGCGCTTTGTTCTGCACTGCTAGAATCCCCAGATTTATTGATTTTAGACGAGCCTACCAACCACCTAGACATGGAAATGATTGAATGGTTGGAAGCCTATTTTATCAAAGAAAAAATGACTCTCTTGATGGTCACCCACGACCGGTATTTTTTGGAACGGGTGTGCAATGAAATCATTGAGTTGGACGAAGGCGAACTCTATTCTTACAAAGGGAGTTATTCCTATTACCTAGAAAAAAGAGCTATTCGAATCGCTCATGAAGAAACAGTGACACACAAGACCAAGCGTCATTTTGTCAAAGAATTGGAATGGATGCGACGTCAGCCCAAAGCCCGAACGACTAAATCCAAATCGCGGATTGATGATTTTAAAGTGATCAAAGAAAAAGCGCAACAGCGAAGAAATGAACACGAGGTGCAATTGGAAATCAATATGGAACGATTGGGGTCCAAAATGATTGAAATGCACTCCGTTACCAAAGCTTTTGCAAACATCACCTTGCTCAAAAAGTTTGATTATAATTTTCAGCGCAATGACCGTATTGGTATCATTGGCAGAAATGGCACTGGAAAATCCACGTTTTTAAATCTCCTTACCAACACCTTAGAACCCGATTCGGGAAAGATCATTCGGGGAGAAACCTTGAAATTTGGATACTATACCCAAGGCGGGATTAAGATCAAAGAAGGCCAAAAAGTGATCGAAGTCATCCAAGAGTTTGGCGAATTTATACCGCTGAAAAAAGGAAAAAAAATATCAGCCCAACAATTGTTGGAACGCTTTTTATTCGATAGAAAAAAGCAATACGATTTTGTGGAAAAATTGAGCGGGGGAGAGCGCAAGCGCTTGTATTTATGTACCGTTTTGATTCAAAACCCCAATTTTTTAATTTTAGACGAACCCACCAACGATTTGGACATCGTCACACTAAATGTGTTGGAGAGCTTTCTGTTGGACTTTCCGGGTTGCTTGATCGTTGTTTCTCACGATCGCTATTTTATGGACAAAATCGTCGATCACTTATTTGTTTTTAGAGGGGAGGGAGTTATTGAAGATTTTCCGGGCAACTATTCCGACTTTAGAGCCTATGAGGAAAGTCAGGCACAAGAACCCAACAATGCTCCACAAAACACTAAAAAAGCAACCAAAGATTGGAAGCAAAACAGCGATGAAAAAAAAGGACTTAGTTTTCAGGAACAGCAATTGTACAAGAAATTAGAAAAGGAAATTCAACTTTTGGAAGGGGAGCAAGAGACTTTGCAAAATCGATTTTTGGAGGAAGAACTCACCCCCGAAGAAATTACCAAGCTTTCCATTCGTCTCAAAGAAATTGAAGCGACCTTGGAGGAAAAGTCGGACGCTTGGCTGGAATTGTCAATGCTTTTGTAAGGAGCAAAGAATTTCCTGTGATTTATTCCAAAATTTAAGGAATCATTTGATCGGATTTTAGTAGTTTTAAGGGTAAATTTTTTTTAATGAGAGCTTCAATACCTACTCTTTTTGCGATAGTTCTAGCCCTTAACGCTCTTCCTGCCCAGCAAAAAAAACATGCTCCTAAAGCATCGGACAAACCCAATATACTCAATGAAACCGAAGCATTTTCGGGTTATTTTAATTTTAATTACAGCCCCAAAAAAGACGCGATTTACTTAACGGTTAAGAATACCGATCAACCCTTTTTATATGTCAACAGTTTAAGCCAAGGAATCGGGAACAACGATCTAGGTTTGGATCGGGGACAACTGGGAAATGAACGTTTGCTAGTGTTTAAAAAAGCGGGAAATAAATTGCTGCTCCTACAGCCGAATTTAGCCTACCGTGCGCGTTCTGACAATGCGCTAGAACAACGTTCGATTACGGAAGCCTTTGGCAAATCGGTGCTTTTTGGATTTCCCATAGAAGCATCCACTGCAGACGGATACATTATTGATCTTACCCCTTTTTTAATGCAAGATGCACATGGCGTTGCAAAGCGTTTACAGCAAGCGCAACAAGGCACTTTTAAGGTGGATGCAACTCGTTCTGCCATTGCTTTGAACCGCACCAAAGCCTTTCCCAAAAATATTGAACTGGACGTCTTGTTAACTTTTACAGGTGAAGCCAATGGGAATATGCTGCGTGGTGTAGTCCCTACGCCGGATGCTGTTACGGTTTATCAACATCATTCTTTTGTAGAATTACCCGACAATAATTATCAAATGCGCTCCTTCGATCCACGTTCGGGTTTGAATGTTTTTTCCTATTATGACTATGCAACCCCAGTCAGCGCGTCGACCCTTCAACAATTTATCTACCGGCATCGGTTGGAGAAAAAAGATCCTACTGCAGCGGTAAGTGAAGCCGTGGAACCCCTTGTTTATTATCTGGATAACGGTACGCCGGAACCCGTTCGATCCGCCCTATTGGAAGGAGGAAGTTGGTGGAATCAGGCTTTTGAACAGATCGGCTACAAAAATGCGTTTCAGATTAAAATGCTACCCGATGATGCTGATCCCCTAGATGTTCGGTACAATGTGATTCAGTGGGTACATCGATCAACAAGAGGATGGAGTTATGGTTCCAGTGTTGCCGATCCAAGAACCGGAGAAATTATCAAAGGGCATGTGAGTTTGGGAAGTCTTCGAATCCGTCAAGATTATTTGATTGCTTTGGGCTTGACAGAAAAGCCTTTTGCTGAAAATTCGATCGTAAACGCATCCGCTATGAAATTGGCTTTGGCGCGAATACGACAACTTGCCGCCCATGAAATTGGTCATACCTTGGGTTTTGCGCATAATTTTGCCGCCAGCCCCAAAAATCGTGCTTCGGTGATGGATTATCCGCACCCCACTTTAAGCTTAAACGAAGGTAAAATTGATTTTAGTAATGCTTATGCCACTGGTATTGGAGATTGGGATAAGGTGAGTGTGGCCTATGCCTATTCAGATTTTCCAGCGGGAGTCGATGAAACCAACGCCCTGATTCAAATCATCGAGAAAAGTATTAGCGAAGGACATCGTTTTATCAGTGATAACGATGCGCGACCTCCCGGAGGAGCCCATCCCACAGCGCATCTTTGGGACAACGGTGCAGATGCGATTGCGGAGTTGGAACAATTGCTGCAGATTCGTCAATTAGCACTTAAAAATTTTTCTACGGACCATTTACGAGTAGGCGAACCCTATACTTTGTTGGAAGATCGATTGGTTCCTATTTATTTATTGCATCGCTATCAAGCAGAAGCTGTGGTGAAATTAGTGGGGGGATTAGATTACGATTATGGCGTAAAAGGAGTACACACTTACAAAACCACTCCGGTGGATCCAAAGACACAAAGGCAGGCTTTAGAAATCTTTTTGAATTTATTAACACCCGAAGCCCTTCAGTTTCCTGAATCCATTCGTTCCTTTTTACTCCCCCGTTCCCCGGGAGCTCCCCGCTCACGGGAAAACTTTTTATCACAGACCGGTGTTGCTTTTGATTTTTTGGGAGCTGGAAATTCATTGAGCGATGCATTGCTGGGCTTATTGTTACATCCCCAGCGCGCCTCTCGATTAATCCAACAGCAAGGTTTTGAGGAGGAGCAAATTGGTTTGAAAACAGTACTTCAGCGGCTTATTGACAAAACATTTAAACAAAACGATCCCAAAGCCCATGCACAACAATTGAGTGAAATCGTTAAGTTGAATACACTCAAACAGTTGATGGAATTGGGACAAAATCAACAGGCGAATCCTCTTGTTTCCATGGAGGTGTTCGATGCTTTGGAACATTTAGATCGTTGGTTGACCAATAACCGAGATACCGCCAATAATAATTATTATCTTAGCTTAATCCATCGCTATTTTGACAATCCCGCTGAATTTACTCCGCCGGATTCAGAACGCTTGCCTGATGGTTCTCCCATTGGTTCATTTTCCTGCGATTTTTAATGATTGATCTATGAAAAGTATAATTTCAAGAAGTAAAATTTTTCTTAATGAAAATTAATCTCATCAGTGATACAGTAACCGTTCCTTCTGCAGGAATGCTCCAAGCCATGCAAAATGCTCAAGTGGGCGATGATGTCTTTAAAGAAGATCCAACAGTAAATGCTTTGGAAGAAAAAGTGGCAAAACTTTTTGGCATGGAAGCCGCCATGTTTTTTCCTTCAGGAACCATGGCCAACCAAACGGCGATTAAGGTACATACCCAGCCCGGAGAACAATTGATTTGCGATCATTTTGCACATGTTTATAATTATGAAGGCGGAGGAGTGAGTTTTAATTCGGGGGTGTCTTGTCGTCTTATTACTGGGAATCAAGGGAGAATTACGGCACAACAAATTGAGGAAGTCATCAATCCTACAGAATTTTATCACATGCCCAAAACACGTTTGGTGTGTTTGGAGAATACGACCAACAAAGGAGGGGGTGCTTTTTATGACTTTGAAGAAATAAGAAAAATAAAAACGCTTTGTGATAAACATCAATTGGGATTGCATTTGGATGGAGCGCGTTTGTGGAATGCCCTTCTGGAAACTACTGAACAACCCCAAGACTACGGTCAAACTTTTGACAGTATTTCGGTTTGTTTAAGCAAAGGTTTGGGTTGCCCTGTGGGTTCAGTATTGTTAGGATCGGAGGCGTTTATTCAACAAGCACTCCGCATTCGAAAAGTCTTTGGAGGAGGGATGCGGCAGGCGGGTTATCTAGCGGCTGCAGGTATTTATGCCATCGACCATCAATGGGAAGATATGCGACAAGACCACCAAAAAGCCAAGGAATTAGCCGAAATTTTGTATTCTTGTGATTATGTTAAAAAGATAGAACCCGTATGCACAAACATTATCATTTTTTCCCTTTTAGATTCAGCGAATGAATTGAATTTTGTGGAACAAATGCGGCAGCAGGACATTCATTTTATGCGCCTTGGAAAAGGTAAATTGCGAATGGTCACGCACAGAGATTATACCGTTGAGCAGCATCAAGTGGTACTATCGACCTTAAAAAAAATGAAGTTATGAGTATGTTTTTGAAAAATACATTTTTACTGATCCTATGTCTTACTTTTGTAACCGCTTGTAAACCAAAAGCACCTATGAAATACGATACGACTTTACTCCCTCCCATGGCGGAACCCCATTCCTATCAACATAAAATTCACGGAGATATTCGTGTCGATGACTATTTCTGGCTTCGTGAACGAGAAAATCCGGAAGTCCTCGATTATTTGGAAAGGGAAAATGATTATTACAACAAAATAACGGCGCAAAGCGATGATTTTAAAGCCGCTCTTTTTCAAGAAATGAAAAGTAGAATCAAGGAAGATGACAGTTCTGTGCCCTATTTTTACAACGGTTACTGGTATATCACTCGCTACGAAAAAGCAAAACAATATCCGATTTACACTCGAAAAAAAGACTCCATTACTGCCAAAGAGGAAGTCATGTTCGACTGTAACAAAATGGCAGAAGGCTATGATTATTTCAATTTATCAGGAATAAATGTCAGTCCGGACAACACCAAAGTAGCCTACGGAGTAGACACCCAGTCCCGAAGAAAATACACTTTACATGTGAAGGATTTGAATACGGGTGAAGTGTTGGCCACCAAAATTGAAAATACCAGTCCCGGATCTGCATGGGCGGCGGATAATCAACATTTATTTTATAACCATAAAAACCCAACCACGCTTCGCACCGAAGCCATATATCGTCACAATATTGCCAACCCAAAAGCAAAAGATGTACTCATATTTGAAGAGAAAGACGAAACTTTTTCGGTTTATGTAAGTAATTCAAAGTCAGAAGAATATATCTTTATTTCTTCCTACAGCACGCTCACAACCGAGCACCAATTTATTAAATCCGATGCTCCACTAACCGACTTTAAAGTCATTCAATCGCGCATCCGCGGATTGGAATACAGTGTTTCTCAATTTGAAGATCATTTTTATATCATTACCAACCACGATAAGGCCAGCAATTACAAATTGGTGAAGACCCCCATAGCGACTCCAAGTATGGAGCATTGGGAAACGATAGTCGAGCACAGAGAAGACGTTTTGTTGGAGGATATTGATATTTTCAAGGAATATTGGGTAATTACCGAGCGTACGAATGGTTTGTCCAAATTATACATCAAACGCTGGGATGAAACAGAGTCTTATTTCCTCCCGGTAGAAGGAGAAACCTATACGCTTTACACGGGCTACAATCCCAGTTTTGACACTACTCGATTGCGCTATGTTTACAATTCAATGATTACGCCCACTTCGGTTTATGAATTTGATATGGAAGCTAAAACCAAAGATTTATTAAAGCGTCAAGAGGTTTTGGATGTCGCCTTTGACCCCGCCAACTATATTGAAAAACGAGTTTGGGCAACGGCTCGCGATGGCGTCCAAGTACCAGTTTCCATGGTTTATCACAAAGATACTAAACCCTCCGCCAGTACTCCTTTATTGCAGTATGGCTATGGTTCCTACGGAGCCACCACCGATCCGAGTTTTTCCACCACCCGTTTGAGTCTTCTTAATCGGGGTTTTATCTATGCTATTGCCCACATTCGTGGAGGGGAATATTTGGGGCGCCCATGGTATGATGAAGGAAAACTCTTAAAAAAGAAAAATACGTTTAATGATTTTATTGACGTTTCTAAATATTTAATTGAAAACAATTTTACCGGCTCCGAGCATTTATACGCCTATGGCGGATCGGCTGGAGGATTGCTGATGGGGGTGGTATTAAATGAGGCGCCCGAATTGTATAACGGTGTTATTGCTGCAGTTCCCTTTGTGGACGTGGTCACCACCATGTTGGACGCTTCCATTCCTTTGACAACTTCTGAATACGACGAATGGGGAAATCCTAACGAAAAAGAATATTACGATTATATCAAATCCTATTCCCCCTATGACAATGTTCAAGCGCAAGCTTATCCCAACATTTTAGTAACCACAGGTTTTCACGATTCCCAAGTACAATATTGGGAACCCGCCAAGTGGGTCGCCCGACTGCGGACTCTAAAAACAGATGATCATATCCTTTTATTTGAGACCAATATGCAAGCCGGACATGGTGGTTCATCAGGCAGATTTGATGCCTTGAAAGAAACTGCAAAAAAGTATGCATTTATACTTAACCTTGAAGGTCAGAATGACTAAAATATTTTATGTAAATTTGCAACATACATAATGGAAGAAAAACCATCTTATGAGTGATAAAGTGAACGCCTATCAGAGTATATTAGAGTTGATAGGAAACACCCCTCTAATCCAACTCCAAACTTTAGTTAAAGGATATCCCGGTGAGTATTACGCAAAATTTGAAGCTTTTAATCCCGGACACTCCAACAAAGATCGAATCGCAGTCCACATCATAGAAGAAGCAGAAAAGCGAGGGATACTAAAACCCGGAGCCACAATTATTGAAACTACTTCGGGCAATACTGGTTTTAGTTTGGCCATGGTATCCATGATCAAAGGTTACAATTGTATTCTTGCGGTAACTTCAAAATCTTCTGTAGACAAAATCAATATGCTGCGATCTATGGGAGCACAAGTGCATGTTTGCCCAGCCAATGTAAAAGCGGACGACGCTCGTTCGTACTATCAGGTGGCCAAGCGACTGCACAGTGAAATTAAAGAATCCATCTATATCAATCAGTATTTTAATGATTTGAATGTAGAAGCACATTATTTGACGACCGGTCCCGAAATTTGGGAACAAACCAATGGACAAATCACTCATTTGGTGGCATGTAGCGGAACCGGAGGAACGATCTCCGGATGTGCGAAATACTTAAAAGAAATGAATCCGGACATTCAGATTATTGGCGTGGATGCCTATGGATCCGTTTTGAAGAAATATCACGAAACCCAAGAATTGGACCCCACAGAAGTCTATCCCTATCGAATTGAAGGTTTGGGTAAAAATCTGATTCCCACGGCGACCCATTTTGAATTGATCGACACCTTTGTGAAAGTAACCGATGAAGAGAGTGCGCACACGGCGCGTGCCATCACAAAATCAGAAGGTATGTTTGTCGGGTATACCTCTGGGGCTGCCATGCAAGCCATCCATCAATTGGCAGAAGAACACCTTTTTGACAAGGACAGTAAAGTGGTTGTCATTTTTCCGGATCACGGTTCCCGTTATATGAGTAAAATTTACAGTGAAGATTGGATGGCAGAACAAGGATTTTTTGACGCCTCCCGGGAAGTAAATCAAAAAGTAGAGTACATTAACGACGCAAGCGCAAAATCATAATGAGAGATTTATTTCAACGCATACATGAAAACAAAGGGCCACTAGGAAAATGGGCTTCTCAAGCAGAAGGCTATTTTGTTTTTCCAAAATTGGAAGGCCCCATTTCAAATAAAATGAAGTTCAAGGGGAAAGAAGTCATCACTTGGAGTGTGAATGATTATCTGGGCTTGGCCAATCACCCCGAAGTTAGAGCGGTGGATGCTGCTGCCGCTGCCGATTATGGTTCTGCCTACCCTATGGGAGCCAGAATGATGTCGGGACATACCGATTTACACGAACAACTTGAAAATGAATTGGCAGCTTTTGTTCAAAAAGAAGCCGCCTATTTGCTCAACTTTGGCTATCAAGGAATTTTATCCACTATTGATACTTTAGTCAGCAAAGACGACGTCATCGTTTATGATGTAGACGCCCATGCGTGTATCGTGGATGGTGTGCGTTTGCATATCGGTAAGCGATTTACTTATAAACACAACGATGTAGAAAGTTTAGAAAAAAATCTACAACGCGCTACCAAAGTGGCGGAACAAACCGGAGGAGGTATTTTGGTGATTTCCGAAGGCGTTTTTGGAATGCGAGGTGAACAAGGTCGTTTAAAAGAAATTGTAGCTTTAAAAGAGAAATATCAGTTTCGTTTTCTTGTGGACGATGCCCACGGATTTGGAACTTTAGGCAAAAATGGCGCAGGAGCAGGGGTAGAACAAGGCGTTCAAGCCGACATCGATGTATATTTTGCCACTTTTGCAAAATCTATGGCCTCTACAGGAGCTTTTATTGCTGCTGATAAAGAAATTATCGATTATCTAAAATATAATATGCGTTCCCAGATGTTTGCCAAATCATTGCAGATGCAGTTGGTCAAGGGGGCTTTAAAACGCTTGGATATGTTACGAACCCGACCCGAGTTTAAAGCCAAATTGTGGGAAAACGTTAACGCACTTCAAAACGGACTTACAAAAGCAGGGTTTGATATCGGAACTACGCAAAGTTGCGTGACCCCAGTTTATTTAAAAGGCAGCATACCGGAGGCCATGGCTTTGGTTAAAGATTTACGTGAGAATTACGGTATCTTTTGTTCTATAGTGGTGTATCCAGTAATTCCTAAAGGATTGATTTTGTTGCGTTTGATTCCAACCGCTTCGCACAATTTGGAAGATGTCTATGTAACGCTTGATGCTTTTTCAGGTATCCGTGAGAAGTTAGAAAACGGTACTTATAAAAGAATTTCGGAAGCAGCGATGGGGCAAGCCCAAGTGTAGCGAAAAGGAATCCCCTTTTTGCAAAACGTTTTCAATAATTGATTACAATTTTACATTACTTTTTCAAAGAGAATTCCACTGGCAATTCCTCCCGCACCAGCAATACTTGCAAGACCAAGGGAATGCACACGTTCTAATTCATAAAATAAACGAACAGCTAAAATTGCCCCAGAAGCTCCAATAGGATGCCCTCGGGAGAGCGCACCTCCTGAGCGATTGATTTGCTCAGACGAAAAGCCACATGCATTTGCGCATACAATGGCCTGAACGGCGTAGGCTTCCATTAATTCCACGGCGTCTATATCAACGGAGGTCAAGCGATTTCTTTCCAAAAGCTTTTTTGTAACTGCAATGGGAGCTACACCCGGGAGTTCCGGATTTCCGCCGGAGGTTTCGCCGTCCATGATTCTTAGGGCTCGTTTTAAAGACAGACTTTTATAGACGGCTTCGGACACCAAAACGACAAAAGCAGCACCATCTGCAGCGACACTCGTGTTGGCTGCTGTAATACTTGCTGAAAACGCTTTGGCACGTTGACAAGTTTCCAAAGTTAAATTCCGAGTAAATGAATCGTTTAGGATTTGGGCTTCAGCGATCTTTATTATTTCTTGACGTAATTTTTCTTTTGCTTTTAAGGCTTTGGCGTGGCTTTGTATTGCCCAAGTATCTTGTTCCAATTGGGAAATACCGTACTTTTGGGCGAGCTGATCGGCAGCGACTTCCATAAGCGGGTCAGCGTACAATGGGGAAATAAAAGGCGCTTGATCCTTATAAATATAGTCGTTTTCTGGAACCGTTTTGTAATAGCGTTTGGGTCTTAATGAGTGAGATTCTGTACCACCAGCAACAACGATTTGAGCTTGACCGGAAAGGATTAAAGCTTTGCCCAACAACAGGGCATCTAATCCCCCTACACATTGTCGATCGATACTCAATCCGGCAATTTTTTTTGGGAGTCCGGCAGTCAATACAACATGGCGTGCCGGATTTCCGCCGGCTCCCAAAGCATTTGAAACAATCAGTTCATCGACTTGAGCGTTGGACAAGCCAACCTCCTTTAAACAGTGTTGAATGATGCCTGCAGCAAGCATATCATAATTTAAATGCTTAAAACTTCCACCGCTGGGTGCAACCGCAGTTCGTGCTGCTGCTATCATATAAACTGCATTTTCCATCAACCTAACGCAATTTTTTTGAGTTGTGTTCGATTGGTTTTTCCCGAAGCCAACAAAGGCCATTTGGAAACGCTTATGATTTTTTTGGGTACTACAAAACTCCCAAAACGCGTTTGAAGTTCAAAGCGAATGTTTTTTTTTATTTCCTGATTGATAACTTTTGACACAAGGATATATAATTCATTTTCTTTCACTAAGTTAGGGATATTTATAACAGCAATTTCTTCAGTGTTTAAAAGGCTTTTCAACGTTTCCTCCAAGGCATCCAGAGATATTTTTTGGCCGGCCACCGTCACGACTTGATCATTCCGACCCTTGAAATAAAGATGATTTGAATCGTCCAAATAGCCACGATCTCCTATGCAAACATATCCCTCTTGGTTACGATCAATAGTGTCGGAACCTAAAATAATTTTTGAAAGGAGTTGATTGCTTTTTACCCAAATGAAGCCTGTAGTGCCATTTGGAACGAATTGATGCTTTTTATCTAAAATTTGAACGGCTACACCAGGGCACAATTTTCCTACCGAATCCACAGGATCATCAGCCTTTTTAAAGCTTATATAGCTCGTTTCAGTGGCTCCGAAAAACACTCGAATTGCTGCCCTTGGTGCAATTTTTTGGAAGGCCGAAATTAAAGCAGGCTGTACCCGAGCTCCTCCCAAAAGGATAAATTTTAAGGTAGAAACAGACGGGCAAGCGATTTGTTCATGATACTTGACAAGTAGCCACAGCTGTGCAGGGGTGGCATAGAGCAAGTCAGGGGGATTTTTTCGGCACAATTCAAAAAACCGCTTTGGGGAAAAAACAGGTAAAACTTCAGGTAATTGGTTTCGGTGGAAACTCTCCAAAAGTCCAAAAAAATGTAAGGAATGAGAGAGCTTTCCAATGATTAAACTCTTGGTGTTCATTGGATATTCAAGTAATTGCTGCTGTATGCTAAAACTACTTATCCAGCTCGTATGAGTTCTTAATACAGCTTTTGGAAGCTTGGATGATCCCGCGCTAAAACAGAGCAAATGGGGTGTTTCCAAAGGGATTGTAAAAGTGTAGAGATATGAAAAAGGGGTTTTTTCAAATCGATGATTAAAATGGTTAAGCAGATGCTTATTGATGATTCCTATGGAATAACCCTTGCCTTGGAGCGTTTGAAGTCCTTTGAGGTGTTGGAGGATGTCCTCTTCTAAAAAAAGGAGTAATTCTTCTTTCGGATTTATGTTTTCACCAACAAAAGCAACGAACTCCATATATTCTCAGCGAGCTTTTGGGAAAAGATTTTTTTTTATGCAAGTATAAATGACAAAGCACTTATGTCCAACCGACCCGAAATTTTATCATTAAATTCGGGAGTTTATATTTTTAAAAAAGACCTCTTCCGTTAGTCATTTAACATCACGGGCATGACCAGCATGGTTGTTTTTTCACCCGCTTCCACACCATCCATCGGGGTAAGGATACCTGCTCGATTGGGTAAAGACATGGAAAGCTTAATCTCTGTACAATCCAAATTGTTGAGCATTTCTACAAGGAAACGGGCATTGAATCCAATTTGCATATCATCGCCTTGGTACTCACAATTCAGGCGTTCTTCGGCACTGTTGCTGTAATCAAAATCTTCAGCAGAAATTTGAAGTGCTGCCCCAGCAATTTTTAAACGAATTTGATGTGTCGTTTTATTGGAAAAAATGCTCACCCGTCGAACAGAATTCAAAAAATTCATTCGATTGATGATCATTTCATTGGGATTTTCTTTGGGAATTACAGCTTCATAATTGGGATATTTCCCATCGATAAGACGACAGCTGAGGTGCGAATTTCCAAAACTAAATTGGGCGTTGGTTTCGTTAAACTCTATCTGTACAGCATCTTCGTAGCCTTGAAGAATATTTTTGAGGAGTTGTAAGGGTTTTTTGGGCATGATGAATTCCGAATTGGACTCGGCCACCACATCGGTTCGCATGTATTTTACCAGTTTGTGTGCATCAGTAGCAACAAAGGTCAAACCAGAGGAAGAAAATTGAAAAAAGACACCGCTCATCACGGGACGCAAATCGTCATTCCCACTGGCAAACAAGGTAGTGTTTACGGCATTGGCCAATAAATCCCCTTGTAAAGCGGTTGTGGTTGGGTCGGCCACTTTGTTGGCTTTTGGAAATTCTTCTCCCGCCACATAGGCTACGGCATATTTACCATTATTGGCAATGATTTCAACCGTATTTTTTTCTGTCTTTACAAACGTTAGGGGTTGTTCCGGAAAAGTTTTCAGGGTGTCCAAAAGCAATCTTGCAGGAAGGGCAATCATTCCATAGTCTTCCGACTCAATGGTAATTTGCGTAGAAAAAGTAGTTTCTAAATCAGAAGCGGTAATGGTCAATCTATTTTTATTTAACTCAAATAAAAAATTATCCAAAATAGGTAATGTATTCGTATTGTTGATTACCCCACCTATGATTTGGAGTTCTTTGAGCAAAGCGGCACTGGATACAATAAATTTCATCAGTCAACTGTTAGTTTATATATTTTAAAAAAGCAAAATTTCCATTGTGAATAGTGAAATTTAAGAGGCTTTTGATCTTGTTTCATATTAATATCAAATATATTTTAATTGAAGGGAATGAAGAAAGAAACTTATCAACAGTTACCGTCGATAATGTTTACTTCTTATTCTAAAATTAAGATAACCAATCAGCACACCGAGAAGGATCGGAAAGAAGACCATGAAAATTTTCCAAAAAGCACCTTTTTCTTCAATTTTAAAGGGATCCAACAGGCTAAATGAAAAATCTTTATTTCGAAGAGAAAGTTGTTGGGTGTTACCCGATAAATAATGAATACAATGCATTAAAAAAGATCGGTTGGCATAAAAATTATTGTTCCATTTGTCATAGCCCAAAGCCAGGGGTGTTCCACCATTGACTTGATTTTCAATTACCGATCCGTCACCAATAACAATAAAACGACCTGTTCCAATTTTTTTTGGAGTAGCATATTCAAAAGGTAAAATTCGATTTTCAAAAAGAGAGTGCATTTCGCCCTCAACCAAAACAGCCAAGGGTTTTGGAGCCTCGTTGTATTCCGATGGTTTTATTTTTTGAGTCGCACTCTGGAGGTCTAAAATAGCCGGAGTTCCTACCATTTTGGTAAAGGCAGAGGTTTGGAGTAGCACCGTTTTTTTGCTTGCTCCAGCAAGGGTGTCAAGGGGTGCAGCATATTGCGTAAAAACAGGACCGATGTCTTTTCCAATAAAGGTTTGCTGGGTGGGCTTTGGAAGGGGGTAATAAGGCCAAGGATAGGGGAAGTACTGGGTGTTGTTTTCTTCTCCAATGGCTAAAACAATGGGAGCGCAATACAAATCGCGAACCATTTCCTTACGCACCCGAATTCCTTGATTAAAAAAATAATCATCAAGATTTAAATCTAAGGGTACAGCCACCGTTTGCGTTCCACTTTCTAGCAGTGCTTGATGATCCACTTGCATGCCTTCCACCAACCAAAGGAGTGCTCCCCCTTGAAGCGTGTATTGATCCAAAATAAATTTCTCGGTAGCGGAAAAAGGGGTTTTGGGATTAGGAATAATTAATAATTTAAAACGGTTTAAATTTTCCAGAGCTTTTTCGGGTCCTACTTCGGGAGCTTTTAAATCAAAAGCAGCCAATTGGTAGTAGGGACGGAGGCTTTGAAGAAAATCAGCAATTTTTAATGCCGGAGAACTGTCGTGAGATGTCAAGACGGCAATGCTGCTTTTTTCCGTTTGGGTGAGTCGAAAAATACCGTCCATCAACTGATATTCCAATTGTTGTATGGCTTGGATGATTTTTTCCTCTTCCGTTGCTCCTAAATTATTTTGTAATAAAGCGACTTTGGCAGATCGATCTCCGCTAGAAAGCATTACCCAGGGAAAAACGAGGGTCTCTTTTCGATTTCCGGTTTCATTTTCTACCACCCGCTCTGGGGGCATCCCAAAATTGTTCATCTCTGCCACGACGGTTTCAGCCTCTTGTCCTTGTAAAGGATCGATGGATTGTATGATAAAAATATTTTTATGCTGCTTGAAGGCATCTATCAGTTCATCCAATTCTTTTCGGAAACGCATGTATTTCGGAGGTAAATCTCCCGTCAGAAAAATATCAATGCGTATGGGTTGCTCCAATGTATCCAAGGACTGTTTGCTCACTTCACTAAGACTGTATCGTTGATCAAGGGTGCTGTCCCAGCGCCAGGGCACCATGGGAGCGACCAGCAAGCTTCCCAAAGCAAGAAGAAGAATTCCAATAAGTGAATACTGTGGCTTCATTTACTTTTGGATTTGTTTGATCGCATTGCGGGTGAAATAAATAAAAATAAAGCAGTTGAGTGCAAAATACCATACATCCTCAAAAACCAAAACACCGCGGCTGATGCTGTAATAATGTTCTTGGATTCCCAATCGCAGGACAAAATTATAGAGGTTGTTGGAAGTAAGAGTGTCTGCAATGAATCCCCAACCATAGAAGTGAAAAAAGCAAATCAACAGAGCAACCATAAAGGCGGTAACCTGACTGTTAAAGCGAATGGAAGTACTGATTCCAATGCTGATAAAAACGGAGCAAACCAACAGCAGACCCAGATAGGAGAGTCCCATACTGCCCCAGTCTATAAAGCTAGAATCTTGCAAAAGCTCATTTACGGCAATAAGATTGGTGAGCGTAGGAAGCAGCGCACAAAGAACCAAGAGAAAAATCCCTAAAAATTTACCCATAATAATTTTATAGGGGGTAATGGGTTTGGTGAGTAAAAGCTCTAAAGTTCCGTCGGAACGTTCCTCAGCAAAACTCCGCATGGTCAATGCTGGAATTAAAAATAATAAAAGCAGTGGAGCACTTTCAAAAAAAGGAGCTAAATCACCGAATCCAGCGGACAAAACATTGTATTGAGAATCAAAAACCCATAGCAATAGACCATTCACCAAGAGGTAGGTCCCCAAAATTAAGTAACCAATGGGGCTACTAAAAAACAATCGGAGTTCTCTTTTTGCTATACTCCACATCAGCGTTCAAATTCTATGGTTATCGGGTCCCGATAGTCCAGACCGTAAAGCGAAGCGGCACTCCCTACCGTGGCAGGATTACTTTTATAAATGGCCAATTCCAAATGTCCTGCGGTGTTGAAAAGGGCTAGTTTCTTTCCATCTTCCTCCCGTTTTTCTTTGGGAAGATTAAATTCTATGGCTTGACTGTAGGTTTCATAAATGGCATGGAATCGCACCGTTCGCGCACGAATGGTGAAAGGGCTTTGTTTTCCCACTTCTTCAAAGATTTTTCGGGTGATATTGGTAATTACATTTCCATAGTTATCAATATAGATCACACTTCCTAAAATCTGATTTTTATTGATGACGGGTTTAATGTCGGTCAGCTCTTTAAAATTTGTGATGGGACGTCCAATAACGTCAAGCGTTCCTTTGCGCATCAGGTGTGCCGCAACATTAACAAATATGTCCAGCACAGGAAAGGCGGTCACCACAGCTTCATGGATGTTGATTTCAACAATTGCTTCGGGTTGGATTCCATCAGCTATCATAGAAAAAATTCCGTTATCGGCTCCAATAAAATAATGTCCGTTAAGACGCATGGCCAAATGTTTGTTTTCGGGGGTAAGCTCTGATTCTACACCGATGATATGAACACTCCCTTGCGGAAAGGAAGGATAGGCATTTTTAAGAATATAAGCGGCCTGAGAAGGGTCATAGGGGCTTATTTGATGGGAAATATCAACCACGATGGCGGTGGGGAACGATTGATACAGTGCCGCCTTGATGACGGCCACGGAATAATCCTTCAAGCCAAAATCCGTAGTTAAAGTCACCAAAGTCATAAAGTCTTAAATGAAAAATTCAATCCGTGAAAAATATGTTATTTTTATCACCAGCATATTAAGTTAAAACAAAATTAATTTTTTTTAATAGACCTAGCCTTTGAATGATATTAAAATCGAACTCAGCGAAGTAAATCCTCAAGAATTTTTTGGGGATCAAAACTCACACGTAGCACAATTGCGTTCCTATTTTCCCAAATTAAAAATCGTTGCTCGAGGGAATAGCCTCATGGCCTATGGGGAATCGTCCATCCTAGAAGAGTTTCAAAAGCGAGTAGACATGTTGGTTGCTCATTTTGGAAAGTTCAATGTCCTGAATGACGAAATTATTGAGCGTATTGTGATGGCTGATGCGGGGTCGGATTTTGAACCCGAGAATGGAACCGAAACGCACATCCTTCACGGAGTGGGGGGGAAGATTATTAAAGCAAAAACCTTTAATCAAAAACGACTTGTAGAAGCTACCAAGAAAAACGACATGGTTTTTGCCATTGGTCCGGCGGGGACAGGAAAAACCTACACCGGGGTGGCGTTGGCAGTCAAAGCACTCAAAGACAAACAGGTCAAACGAATTGTTCTTACACGCCCTGCAGTGGAAGCGGGTGAAAATTTAGGTTTTCTTCCCGGCGATCTCAAGGAAAAATTAGACCCCTATATGCAGCCGCTATATGATGCTTTGCGTGATATGATACCCCACGAAAAATTGATGTCCCATATCGAAAAAGGGGTTATCCAAATTGCTCCTTTGGCGTTTATGCGGGGACGTACGTTGGACGATGCTTTTGTTATTTTGGACGAAGCTCAAAACACCACGCATGCTCAGATGAAAATGTTTTTAACACGAATGGGAAAGAATGCCAAATTTATGCTTACGGGAGATCCCGGACAAATTGACCTTCCCCGCAGCGTTATTTCTGGTTTGAAAGAAGCTGTTTTGATCTTAAAAGCTACTCCCGGGATTTCAATCATTCATTTGGACGACAAGGACGTCATTCGACACCATCTTGTTAAAAAAGTCATTGAGGCCTACAAAACCATAGAACACGATAACTAATATGAATACACTGATGCACACCGACCTTCAGTTGGAAGGCCTGGAATCTAAATATGTCGGAAAAGTACGAGACGTATATCGCTTGAAAAACAACCTTTTAGTGATGGTCGCTTCGGATCGACTGTCTGCATTTGACGTGGTTATGCCCAGAGGGATTCCTTACAAAGGTCAAATTCTTAATCAAATCGCCACTCAAATGCTCAATGCCACTTCGGACATTGTCCCCAATTGGTTGGTGGCAACTCCTGACCCCAATGTTTCTGTGGGTGAAGCTTGTCAGCCTTTTCCTGTTGAAATGGTTATCAGAGGATACTTATCAGGTCATGCGGCAAGAGTCTATAAAAGCGGTTTGAGAACTTTGTGCGGGGTGACTATGCCCGAGGGTATGATTGAAAACGATAAGTTTCCCAGCCCCATCATCACTCCTGCAACCAAAGCAGAGGAAGGTCATGATGAGGATATTTCAAAAGAAGAGATTATTGCACAAAATATTATCTCCGAGGATGACTATTTACAATTAGAAAAATATACCCATTTACTTTTTGAGCGGGGTACGGCACTGGCCCAAGCGCAGGGTTTAATTTTAGTAGATACGAAATATGAATTTGGAAAAACAGCAGCCGGAAAAATTGTTTTGATTGATGAAGTTCACACACCCGATTCTTCTCGTTATTTTTATGAAGCGGCGTATGCCGAATGTCAGGCGCGACAAGAACCTCAGAAACAATTGTCCAAAGAATTTGTCCGGCAATGGTTGATTGCCAATGATTTTCAAGGATTAGAAGGACAGAAGGTACCGGAAATGAATGACGAAAAGATTTTATCCATATCGGAACGTTATATAGAATTGTTTGAAAAAATTACAGGAACAGGTTTTATCAAAGCGGATTTGACGAATCTTCATGAGCGTATTCAAACCAATGTTCAGGAATTTTTGTCCAAGCACTAATTAGCATTAAAGTTTTTTATTTGGTGAATTACATCAAACAAAAAAGGCCATTGTGCCAATTCGTGATTTTTTCCTAAAATCCCCTCATAGGTAATTTGCCCACCCAGTAATTCAATTTCTTTGACCGTTTTCAGGGTATTCGCATATGCGGTCACTTGATCCAGCGATCCTCTATACAAAGTGATGGGAGTTTTGGGTTTCCAATCGGAAATATCATTTTCTTGAACGACTTCTAAATAAGTACGATCGGTTTTTTCTAGAACCCCATCGATAAATTCTTTTGTAAATAATTCTCGGACTGTAATTCCTGTTACCATAGAGTCTTTTAATATTCCGTTTTCATTAATAATCGTTTCTATTTGATGGGAATATGGGGGGTTAAAATAGTACGAAAGCGGTTTGTTAAGACGCTTGTAATTTCTATTATAGGAGATCAATAGTCGGACAAAATTTCCCAGAGCGTTGGTGTTTTTTTCAGTTTCAAAAAGGGAAGTTATAAAACGACTTTTGTTATAAACACCTCCACCGGCATAGGTGTGAAGTATTTGAAATTGAAGGGTTTCTTCTATTTTTTGTTGGAGTACTAGGCTGCTGTATGCCCCTTCACCATAACCCAAAATAAAAAGCTTATTTAGGGAAGTAATTTTATTTTGCTTGAGATATTGATGCACTGCCCAAAGAAAATCATAATTACTTTGTACCAAAGATTTTTTATGTTCAAACAAGTGGGGTACATCTGAGGAAGCACCATAGCCCATATAATCAGGAATTAGAGTAATGAAGCCCGTACTTGCCAGAATGGCTGCGCGCAGCAGTTCGTTATTGCCCAGAAGGGAAAGGGAGGGTGCTTTTTTGGGGTCAGTAATTGCGGAGTGTAAGTACAACAAAATCACTTTTTCACTGATGTTTTCTGGGATTAAAAGAATTCCTGAGGCTTCTTTCGGTTGGTTGTCCGGGGATGCGGTCGTGTAAATTATTTTTTTTGCCATCACATTTTCGATTCCATACGGAAGTGCGGCACCATTGTTTCCAAGGACAATTTGTTTTAAGATTTCATCTTTAAAACGGTAGTGTTGCGTAGCATTGACTTCTATTGGATGGGCATCAAGTAGCGCATCACTTTCCATCTCGATAGGATTACATTGAACAAATAGTAGTGCAAGTGCACTGATTATAAAGCCTGGGGACTTCATCAGCATTGGGGTTTACTACTATAAAAGTATTGAAAAACAACACGTTCCAATGCTTTAAGCACAAAAACAAGTATTCAAAGATAGGTACGGTCTTTGTGCATAAGGGTAAGGCTGTTTTCGTGTAATCTATGAAACCATGGCATCATTCCTCCTCATGATTTAAGAGCGACTAGGCACTGACGAAAAAAGGCACCACCGCACCATTATGATCCTTTCCTTCAATGGACGTATAAGCCACTGTTCCACCATTCGAAATTAATGCCTCCGCTGTTGATTCCGAAACGAAAGGGAGAATGAGTTTGTCTTCTGTTCCATGAAATAAAAAGACCGGAGCTTTGGGTGTCCAATCGTGGACATCATTATCTTGGAGAACATTTAAAAAAGCGGTATCGGTATCTTCGATGATTCCTGATACAAATGAACTTGTAAATAAATCTTTGGGATTGGTGCTTTGTAACAAAGAGTCCGGAATGATCGTATTTATTTCACCATAACTGGTCAATTGGGTAGCATAGGGTTCGTTTACATAATCACTCCATGGTCTTTTTAGTTCGGGGTAAATGGAATTATAAACATCCAATACCCAAAGATAATTACCTATGAATGGTAATTCTTGATCGCTGGCTAATAAACTTTTAGTGAAGCTTGTTTTATTATAGGCACCAGCCCCAGAAATCACTTTTTTAATTGGAATAATGGTTTCCGCTTCTAATTTTTGTTGGGTAGCTAGTGTGGCATATCCTCCTTCAGAATAACCGACTAATGATATTTGATCGGTGTATTCAATCGCCTCTTGCTCTAGGTATTCTTTGGCAGCTAAAATCATATCCGTAGTGTTTTGCGCCAAGCTTTTTCTGTGTTCGTAGGGATGTCTTGAATTATTGTTAATTCCATAGCCAATATAATCGGGAACCAAACAAATAAATCCCGTTCCCGCAATGATAGCACCTATGGTAAGCTCGTTAAAACCCAGTGATGAGTTACTGGGAGCATTTTCATTGGAGCTAATAGTTCCATGCTGCACACTGACCAACTCATAATTTCCTTCATTTTCCGGAAAAAGAATTACTCCCGAAGCTTGAATGGGTTTATTTTCTTCATCCACAGTGTTATAATGAATCACTGCAGACTTCACATCCATGAAGTCATAAGGTAGTACTTCTCTTACAGCAATAGTCGAAAAGCTTTTGAGGGAGCTTCCCGTGTAGGAGGAATAAGGGGTTGATTGCGTTAAGAAATCATTGACAATGACTTCTTCCATTGTCTCCATTTGCTCGGTTTGCTCCATTTGTTCCACGTTTTCCATAGGTTGAACGGGAGCATCATTGTCAGGAGTGCAATAAAGGAAGAGAAATAAAAGTAAGAGGAAACTAATTTTTTTCATGGGACCATAATAAATTATAGCCCCAATCTAAATTATTTTTTTAATAAATCAAAAATTTCTTCAACAGGAGTGTTGGCAGGAAAACATAGCGCATTGTCATATTTTTTAAACCAAGTGATTTGACGTTTCGCATAGCGTCGAGAATTCTTTTTAATCTCGTCAACAGCAATTTCTAAAGTAGTTTTGCCTTCTATAAAAGGGAATAATTCTTTATACCCCACTGTTTTTAGAGGGTAGAGTTCTCTTTGCGGGAATAGTTGTTCCACTTCTTCCAACAAACCTTCAGCCATCATTTTATCCACACGTTCATTGATACGGTTGTATAAGATGGTTCTAGGGCAATGTAAGATGAGCATTTTTGATACAAATGAACGGTTGGGCTTGGCTTTTCCCAAAAACGAAGAATAGGGTTGGTTGGAAGCTATACAAACCTCCAGCGCTCGGATCAATCGCTGCGGATTATTGCGATCTACTTTTCTGTAATAATCTGGATCTTTTTCTATCAAAAGGTTTTGCAGTGATTTTAAACCATGACTCTGATAAAAAACATTGATTTGATTACGGATTTCAGGTGGAACTTCGGGAAATTCGTCCATCCCAAACATAATAGCATCGGCATACATACCCGAGCCTCCCACCATGATAAGGGTGTCTTTTGTTTTAAAAAGCTCCTCCAATTTTGCAATGGCTTCTTTTTCAAAATCACCCACCGTATAGGTGTCTTCAATGGATTTGTGTTGAATAAAATGATGGGGAACTTCGGACAGTTCTTCCGCAGAGGGAACAGCTGTTCCCAACTTCATTTCTTTATAGAATTGACGCGAATCGCAGGATACGATATCGGTGTCAAATTTTTTTGCCAGTTTAATACTTAAAGCAGTTTTGCCAACTCCAGTAGGGCCGGCGACATAAATTAGTGTTTTATTCATTGTTTAATAAATTTCCACATCGATGGCAATATATAGCACCATCTTTATGGTTGGTGATCGTACAATTGGGACAGGATTCTGTATTGGTGTCCACTTTTTTTCTATTTAATTCGGCACTGACAATTCCAGTGGGCACAGCAATAATACCGTATCCCATAATCATAATCAGGCTAGCAATAAATTGTCCTAAGGGAGATTGCGGTGCAATGTCTCCATAACCCACCGTGGTGAGGGTAACAATACACCAATAGATACTCCTTGGAATGCTGGTAAATCCACTTTCATCACTTTCTACCAAATACATCACCGTACCAAAGATGATGGAAAGTATCACAACGGCAAATAGGAATACCATTATTTTTGGGCGACTCCTGCGCATTGCAATCATCAAAGTGTTGGACTCACCAATATAACGTGTCAGTTTTAGGATTCGAAACACGCGAAGGAGTCGTAGTGCACGGAGGGCAACCAAGCTGTGCGTACCGAAAAAGATTAATGAAAGATATTTGGGTAGGGTAGAGAGTAAATCGATAATTCCATAAAAACTAAAAATGTAGTTCAAAGGTTTTTTAACACAAACAATTCTCAAAATGTATTCAATGGTAAAAAGGATGGTAACGCCCCATTCTGCAATATTAATTAATTCGTGATAATGGGCATCAATGGACGTTACACTTTCAAGGGCTACGAGAGCAACACTGAAAAGAATAAGGATCAACAGGAAGATATCAAAGCGTTTCCCCGCTGGGGTGTCGGCCTCATAAATTATTTCGTGAAGTTTAAGTTGCAATTCGTTCATTGCATTGGTTGCGTGTTGGGGTTGTTGTGACCCAGGGATTTATCAATTCTTTCCAAAGGTATTAACTTTAAGTAATTTTTCCGCCTTAAAAACCCATGAATTATCTTTTTTGTGTCATTATTATGGGACATGGGGATCAAGCGGCTTAAAATTTCTTTAGTCCCTTTGATTTGATGGTTTAATTCATAATAACCATACCCTTGAAAACTATTCTCTTGGATATACAAAAATCCTTTTTCTCCTTTTTCCCTGCCTTTGGTTATGATCAGAAAGTCAGCATGTGGAAAGGCATGTGAATCCATGAGACTTTTAATTTTTTCATTGTGTTGCTCACTGTTTTCTGTCCCAACACAGGCGCCATCACAGCCATCAATACCCTGATTAAAACAAGGACCATCGCTGGTTTTTAAACTTGTTTTTTGAAGGCAAATACGGTGTTCACTACACCAGTTTTGCAAACAGATACGCCCTGCTTTTTGATTTTTAAAGACACTGATGTATTCTACCCCACTTTTAACTTGCTCCAAAACTAAAGTATGGAAATCATCGCTTTGATCCACGCGGATGCCCATGGGGAAAATTCGAAATTTTCGAGCGTGATTCAAAGGCGGTTGATTTTGTTTTATTTCATTTTGTTCCTTAAGGAGTGCAATCAATTCACTGCCGGTGAGCGCATAGGTGACGTGCTGAATTTGCTTCTGAATTTTGATCGCCTTGGACTGTTTTGAAGTCAAATGGCTTAAAATTCGCTTTTTAATGTTTTTACTTTTGCCAATATATATAATGGTGTCATTTGTCCCATGAATGTAGTAAACTCCAGTTTCTGAGGGCAGCGCATCGGTAATTGTCAAAAATTGTTTGGCTGCTTTATGGGGCTTTAGCAATTGCACACTTTCTTTAATAATTTGCTTTTGAGTGTCTTTTTCCAACAGTATCTGAAACAACTTGAGCGTGGCATTTGCATCGCCATGGGCGCGGTGTTCGTGGACAATGGGAATACCCAAATTTCGCACTAGTTTTCCCAAGCTGTAGGAAGGTTGATCGGGGATGAGTTGCTGTGCCAGTTTGACCGTACAAATAGATTTGCGTTCATAGGCAAAGCCCAACCTTCTGAATTCCGTTTGTAAAATGCGGTAATCAAATTCTGCATTGTGGGCTACGATCACACAATTTTCAGTGATTTCGACAATCCTTTTGGCAACTTCATAAAATTTTGGTGCCGCACGAAGCATCTTATTATTGATCCCCGTCAATTGAACCACAAAGGGTTGAATCTCTTTTTCCGGATTGATCAAACTACTGAATTGATCGGTTTGTTGATGCCCATCAAATTGATAAATAGCGATTTCAGTGATTCCTTCTTCGTCGTATTTTCCTCCAGTGGTTTCAATATCAATTATGGCATACATGCTCAATAGTTTCGTTCGCCAAAAATACTACTGCCCACACGTATCATATTGCTTCCCTGCTGGATGGCGAGGGCATAATCCCCACTCATTCCCATGGAAAGGACTTGGCAATCAGGAAATTTTGTTTGTAAAGATGAAAAGGAGCGTGAAAGTTGTGCAAATTCTCCCTCAATTTGGGACTGATCGTCTGTAAACGTCGCCATTCCCATACAACCGACCACCCTAACATGGGGTAAATCAAGACTTTCTTGATATAAAGCTTCCAATTGATTGAGAGGAACACCAAATTTGGTTTCTTCCCGAGCGATCCGACCTTGCAACAAACAATCAATAGTGCGCTTATTTTTGGCGGCTTGCTTATCAATTTCTTTCAAAAGTTTCAAAGAATCCACGGCATGAATCAGACGGACAAAAGGAGCCATATATTTCACCTTATTGCTTTGTACATGCCCAATCATATGCCATTCGATATCTTTGGGTAGTTGTTCCCATTTGGAAGCCATTTCTTGAATTTTATTTTCTCCAAAAATCCGTTGTCCTGCCGCATAGGCCGCTTGAAGATCCTCAATGGGTTTGGTTTTGGAAACCGCCACCAAACGCACCCCTGGAGGGATACGGTCTAAAATTGCCGCAAGATTTTCTTTTATTCGCATCCCGCAAAGATAGGATAGTGAAAAGAAAAAGAAGCGGAAGCTTTGGATTTATTATCAATCCTAAATGGGGGAGATCAATAGGCCCGTTGGAATTTTTGGAAGCATATAACTGCTTTTTGGAGGGAGTTTTTGATTCTTTTTCACGCTTGCAATCACTGCTTCTACAGAAAAGGGGGGCAGTTGAATTTTGAGCAAGTAAGGAGCCGCTTTTTTCATGAAATCTTCGGGAATTGATGTAGTATAAGGGAAGTAATCAATATAATTTCTCAGGTCTATGGCTTTTTGAGTGGAAAAACCAAGCAGTTTTTCAAAGGCAAAAACAGCTGGATTTTCGGACGCATCAAGGCAGCAATTAAAATGTTCGTTACCCATTACGATTTTTAATGTATTTGAAGAAACTTCTGTAGTTGGGGTATGCAAATGGTGTAAAAGGGGTACTAATTTTTCTTGGGTTAAATATTTTTTAATACACCAAATGAAACTTCCCGTGACAATTTGATCTTTTGCCAAAACGAATGCTTGAATGGGGAAGGGGGTCTTAGCATCTTTTGCCAATTGCAGACTGCTTGCCAAACGGTGATGCCCATCGGCTAAATGGAATGGAGTGGTTTTTTTCGCAAACTCAACGAGGGCTTGTTGCACTTGGGCAGACAGTATCCATATTTCGTGGATACTTTGGTTGAGTTGAAAATGAAATGAGGGTGGTTTTTGGGTAATAGTATTATTACATGCCGTTGCAAAAGCGTTGTCTTCATGAATAAGCAGCAGGGGTTCGGCTTGCAGATGGGTTTTTTTCAGGTAATTGGAAAAGAGTTTGACACGTTTTTGGAGCACCGCTTCGTGGGTACTGATTTTATCGGGGCGAATGCTTTTAGCATCCAATCCACATAAAAATCCTGAAAAAACAGCCTCCTTGTTTTGTATGCGATACCAATAAAAGTGTTGTTTTTCAAGGGTTTGGTAAACTTGTTCTCGCAACAAGCGTTGAAACCCTTTTTTGATGTGTGGGAGGGAGGTTTTTGGTTTTAGGAGGTCAACATAATCTTTTGGTCCTTGAATAGAGTCATACTGCTCATTTTCAAGCAAGGAAGCCGTGGGAAGATGTAAAGAAAGGGGAACAATAAGGGGCATGCGAAATGTAATTAGCTACTGAAAGCAACGAATGATTTGGTGCGCCACTTTGAGTGCAGCAGCCCCGTGCTCCAGTGGAACTATGGGAGTCGTCTGCTGTGCGATGGCAGCGGCAAAAGTTTCGAGCTCTTCTTGTATGGCGTTGGTGTCTTCTATGTTGGGGTTTTCAAAATAGATTTGTTTTTTTTGCCCTTCTGCATTTTGAAGAATTAAGGCAAATTCGTCGATGTCTTCGGGGGCGTTTTTGATTTTTACCACTTCTACTTTTTTAGCCAAAAAATCAACAGCGATGTAGGCATTCTTTTGAAAAAAACGGGACTTCCGCATTTTTTTTAATGAGATTCTACTGGCCGTCAAATTGGCAACACAGCCATTTTCAAAAACAATACGTGCATTGCTGATGTCGGGAGTGTCGCTGATTACGGCAACCCCTGAGGCGTTGATGGATTTAATGGGTGATTTCACAACACTCAGAATAATATCGATGTCGTGTATCATCAAATCCAAAACCACGGAAACATCGGTCCCTCTGGGATTGAATTCTGCCAAACGATGGGTTTCAATAAACATGGGTTCGGTGATGTGCTCTTTTACAGACTTAAAGGCAGGATTGAAACGTTCCACTTGTCCCACTTGTCCTAAAACGCCTTGCGCTTTGGCCTCGTTCACCAAAAGGCTTGCTTCTTCGTCGGTGTGGGTGATGGGTTTTTCGATAAAAACATGTTTTCCCAAAGCAATCGCTTTTTGTGCCAATTCGAAATGCGAAGGGGTAGGGGTAACGATGTCCACCACATCTACGGCTTGGATTAAAGCTTCAGCCGATTCAAAAGCAGGATATAAAAAATCTTTTTTTAATTTTTCTACGGCCAAGAGATCAGAATCATAAAACCCGACCAATTCGTATGATTTTGATTGTGCAAGAATTTTCAGATGTATCTTTCCTAAATGTCCAGCTCCTAAAACACCAATTTTTAACATGCGTATTGGAAATTTGTTGATCAAAAATACAATCTAAATATGGATTTTGAGAGAAACTCAACTATTTTTGTTTTCCATGATAGACAACACCAAACACCAAGGCTTACGCCGCCAACTTGTTGCCCAGCTCAAGCAGAAAGGAATTCAATCCGCCCCTGTTTTACAGGCCTTAGAAAAGGTTCCTCGCCATTGGTTTATGGATCAAGGTTTGGAAAATTTGGCTTATGAAGACCGTGCTTTTCCCATTGCAGCAGAACAAACCATTTCCCAACCTTATACCGTTGCTTTTCAAACCGAATTGTTGGGAATCCATAAAGGTGCCAAGGTGTTGGAAATCGGCACCGGATCGGGGTATCAATCTGCGGTTTTGTTGGCTCTTGAGGTGCAATTGTTTACCATAGAACGCCAGCAAACGCTTTTTAAAAAAACAGAACGTTTGTTTAAAACCTTGGGCTTGCGTCCCAAAAAACAAATTTTTGGAGATGGTTATAAAGGACTCCCCGAAAGTGCTCCCTTCGATGGAATTATCGTCACTGCTGGAGCTCCGGAAGTTCCCAAGGCGTTATTGGAACAATTGGCGGTAGGAGGAAGGTTGGTCATCCCCGTGGGCGATAAAACTCAAATCATGATGCGCTATACCCGCACTTCTTCGCGACAGTTTGACAAAGAAAGTTTTGGAGCATTTCGATTTGTTCCGCTTTTGGAAAATAAAAATTAAAGATTTTCTAAAATTGTTTTTAAGCGTTCCAATCCTGCCGCACGTGCTTTGATGTTGGCTTCCGAGGCATTGGCTTCTTCGCCAGCTCTAAAAAAACCGTGTCCCGCCCCTTCGTAAATAACCGGTTCAAAAATTTGTTGGGCGGCGTTCATGGCAGCTTCACTACTTGCTATTGTGGCATTAACCCGATTGTCATTTCCTCCGTAAAAACCATATACTGGAACTTGGATGTTTTGATAATCGGCTTCATTTTGTGGCCCTGTTCCATAGCATACAATAGTGACTTCAATATCGGGAGCTGCTGTGGCAAAATTAAAGGATTGACTGCCTCCCCAACAAAACCCGATTACAGCGACTTTGCCGTTGGAGGCTGGAATATTCTTTGCATAGGCTACACTGGCGTTGAGGGTGGCGGTAATTTGTTCGGGGTCTAAACCGTAAATTCCAGTGCGTGCGGCATCGGGATTTTCATAATCCGCAGTACCGCCGCCATTGGGAGCCGTGCCCGAAAGAAAATCAGGAGCCAAAGCGATATACCCCATTTCTGCAATTTGATCGGCCATACTTCTGGCCCAATCATTCAGCCCTCTGTTTTCGTGGATGACGATCACGACAGGCGTTTTTTCTGACACTTCAGGGTAGACCAAAAAGCCATTCACCACTTGGCGATCGGTATTAACTTTCACCCATTCGTGATGTCGGGGTGAATTTTCTAAACGCTCCAAAGGGCTTTGCCCTCGGGAAAGGACTGTAAACAAAAGGCATAAAAGGAGGTAACGCATAATTTTAATTTTTAATTGAAAGTAAAATTTTTATTTGATTAAGAAGAATCGGGAGGAATATTTTTTTAAAAATGTAAGGAAGCTTTATATTTGCACTTCACCTTAAATACTTACATATCATGAAATCCAAACTAACTTTTGTTCCAAGTTTATTAGTGATTATCTTATCGCTTCAAGCTTGTAAAAACACCAAAAAACAACCCGAAACTACTGCTGCAGCTGTAGCTGAAGAAATAAAGTCTGAGACCATTGTTTTGGTTCATTCTGCTTGGTTGGGTGCTTGGCAGTGGGGAACGGTAGCCGAAGAGCTTGCTGCCAAGGGGCATACCGTGATTGCTCCTGATTTACCCGGTCATGGAAGCGATAAAACGGCTCCCGGCGATATTACCATGGAAAATTACGTCAAAACCATTACCGATATTTTGGATGCACAAACCGAACCAGTTGTTTTGGTAGGGCATAGTTTTAATGGAATTACCATAAGTCGAGCAGCGGAATTGCGTCCAGAAAAGGTCAAGAAATTAGTGTATTTAACCGCATTTTTACTTCCCAATGGAGGTTCCTTTTTTGGAGCTGTACAAGGGGTAGAAGGATCTAAAGCAGTAGAGAATTTTTATTTGTCGGAAGACAAAACCTATGCTTTGGTTAAGGCTGAAGAAATTCAAAATGCTTTTGCGCATGATGTACCCAAAGCAGCTTTTGATGCCGTTGCCCCGATGATTGTTCCCGAACCTGCAGCCCCGCTTTCTTATGCACTTGAAATTACCGAGGAAAATTTTGGAAAAATCCCAAAGTACTATATCGAATGTACTGAAGATCAAGCCATTCCTATCATGGTGCAACGTGCCATGTACGAAGGAAAAGTGAAGCAATCCTTTACCCTGAACAGCAGCCATACACCGAACTTTTCGCAACCTCAAAAAGTAGCGGAAATTATCAACCAAATTACAGCGACGAAGTAATTTTTGTTTTCATGAGAAAGGATCGTCTAAAATTGATTTTTTAGGCGATCTTTTTTTTGGTCATTTCTATAGAAAAAGGAGCTTATTTAATCCATCCCACTTTTTTTCTCCATGCTTCCATTTCTCGTTGTCTCTGTATGAAATTTTTTGGTGCCGATTGATTTTCTTGCATCATTTGCTTTCTCATTTTTGCCGTTTGTTCTTCAAGGGTGTTGAGACCAATGGATTTTCTCCGTTGATTGACTTTTGCGAGCGCATCATACGCTTGGGGTTGCAAAACACCGTTTATGTCCCAATCAAATTGAGTTCCGTATAATTGTGGATTTCCTTCAAATACGGCAACTCGGTCGCTGAGATAGGCTAAGTTTTTTGGGTCCGCTTGGTTTTTGCCAACGGCAACTTCCAATAATTTCAGACATTTTTTCATAAAATCCGGCTGCCCGATGGCATGTTGAATAATCAGCCAAGCGGCTTCGGAGGCCTCCTTCCCAACGTTGTCAATGGTGGGATAGCCGATAACAGCTATGATTTCCTCCAATGTCTTCGCATTGCTGTTGTGTAAATTCTCCATTTGCTGCGAGTAACCCTTTTCAAGTTCACCGGATTGAAGCAGTTCGCTCCGAAGCTTTAGGTCAGCCGCTTTGAGTTCTATCAGGGTTTTTGCGATGTTGCGATTGGGCATAAAATCAAAAAACTAGTCCATCAATGCCTGATAAACCAATGCTCTCAATTTCTGATGGTCATCCAGTCCATTTGCCGGTATCAATTGCGTAAAATAGACCACCACAAGTTCTTCTTGAGGATCTACCCAATAAGTGGAATGATAGGCTCCACCCCAACCAAATTCTCCTTTGGATCCCAAGACGCCTCTTTGACCTAAATCTTCAACCACTGAAAAACCCAAGCCAAAACCAACCCCTTTTTCCCATGGAAAAGGAATTGCTCCCAGGTGGTTGACCGTCATAAGCGCAACGGTTTTTGGAGAAATGATTTGCTTCCCATTAAAGCTCCCTTTATTGAGCATCATCTGAAGGAATTTGGCATAATCCACTGCGGTACTCAAAAAGCCCGCACCGCCTGAAAAACTGACTCGAGGACCATCCAAATAGGCGCCCTGACCGACCATCCCTCCAGGATTTGGGGCTCTTTCTAAACCCTTTTTAGTGGGCGAGTAAACAACAGTGAGCCGCGAGCTTTTGGCTTTCGGAAGATAAAAATGGGTATCATTCATGCCCAAGGGATCCAAGATGCGGGTTTTTAGAAAAGTATCTAAAGATTCTCCGGAAACCACTTCTATCAATGCCCCAAGAATATCCGTATTGTAGCCATAAACAAATTTTTCTCCCGGTTGCGCCTCAAAAGGCAAAGCCGCCATTCTGGAGACGGTGGCTTGTATGGGTTCCTCCCGGTCAGCAAAATACCAGCCTTGGATGTTGGCTTGCTTCCAAAGATCGCTAGCAATTCCTTGTCCGTAGCCGATTCCTGCGGTATGTGTCAGTAAATCACGAATCGTAATGGGTCTTTGCGCTTTTACAATTTCATAGGCAGCTCCCTCCTGAGGTACTGCAACTGTGGTTTCTTTAAACGCAGGGATGTATTTTCCTACGGGATCCGTAATCAACAATTTTCCCTCCTCCTGCAATAGCATGATGCCTACACTAACAATAGCCTTGGTCTGGGATGCAATTCGAAAAATTGAATTCTCTTGCATCGGAAGGTTGTTTTCCTTGTCGCTTTTCCCGAAAGCGTTTAGATAGGCAATCTGCCCTTTCCTTGCAACCAAAACTACAGCACCGGGTAATTCCCCTTGGTCAACATATTCTTGAAAGGTATTCGTTAAAAATTCTAATCTTTCAGAAGATAGTCCAACACTGTTTGCGGGTACTTTTTTAAATTCCTGAGCGTAGAGCGTGAGCTGCAGCATAAAAGCCAACAACAAAAATGCGGGTGGAATGGAACGTCTAGTTTTCATAATAATGGATTCATTTTATAGTGTGATTCGTAAACAAATATGCCGGACTATAGCGTGCCAAAGGTTGAATACGCCTAAGTGGAAGCATTGATAAATATAGTTTTTTTCTATGAAACAGTACTCCTATAAATGCCCACTACAACAGGTGTTTTTTGGAGGGGGTCAGCTATGATTTTGGGGGATTGATTCAGGTCAATATTTTTCAAAGGCTCTGGAAGCTTTTTAGGGTTGGGTTTTAGGGGTTTTGTTAACGGTTAGTATAAGAATAGTAGCCTACTGGGTAGCACTTTCCTGTAAAGTTACATGAAAGCTGAAGCGGACCACAACCCCTTTCTTGCGTTGATACTTGTGTGTAACGCTCTGTTGTTTTTGAGCTACTATGTCCCAACAGGGTTTGTATATGTCTTAGGCTCACACCCTGTTCCAATAAATGCGTTGCAAAACTATGTCGTAGGGTATGGGGGCTTATCTTTTTGCTAATATTAGCCTTTTTCGTAGCCTGTTTTAAAATCTTAGCAATGCTCGTTGCACTATATGGCTTTCCATTTCGCCCCTCAAAAACCCATTTTTTGGGTTTGTATTGTATATAGTAGCTTCTTAAGTCATGCAACAGACTTTCTGAAATAATGCTTTGTCTGTCTTTGGCTCCTTTACCCCCTTTTATAAATACCAAATTCCTACTGGAATCAATGTCAGTAAGCTTTAGGTTAATGAGTTCACTTCTTCTTAATCCAGCAGAATATATCAGTGAAAGTATAGAACGGTGCTTAATGTTATTGATTTTTGAAAGAAGTTTAAAGACTTCTTGTTTTGAAAGTACATTGGGTAAAATCGTATGTTTATGAGGTCGATCGATCATAATTACCATTTTAGTTTGTTTAAGCACTTTCTCATAATAAAACTTAATGGCATTGATGTATTGATTTTGTGTTGAAGGGCTTACTTTTTGGTGTTGAATTAAATGCAGTAAAAACGTTTTAATATCTTCCTTTGTAAGGGAATCAATGGATTGGTTTTTAAAAAAAGCCATAAATCTCAAAAAGCAACTGCAATACGTTTTGATGGTATTTTGACTATAACGCTTTAAAATCAGTTGCTCTTTATAAGCTTTGGGAAGTACGACAGTGTTTTTCGGAGCTTTGGAGATTATGTTTTTTGGGGTATGTGAAGATGTATTTTCATTAAGTTTGGAATAATCCAAATACACTTTTCCTTGTAAAGACTGATAAAATGAATTCAACTGAAAATCTTTTTTAGAAAAATACCAGGATTGGAGCGTTTGACTCCAACGTGCACCCTTTTGCGATTTTACAAGAGCGATCAATTCCCGATCGTAAGTAAAAATTGCTTTTACAATGGGTTCATGTCGAAGGATGTCGGGTATAAGCCGTAGGTTTTTCATGGGTGTAGAACAGATTTGAGAACTGTATTTTCAAATGTAATAAAAAAAAAGACATAAAGAAACCCACTTAAAGGCGGGTTTAAATGGGGGAGTGGAAAAGTTTCACAAAGTCAGGTGGCTATATGAAGTGGAGCCTACTTTTTAAAACTCTTTTTGATACGATCCAAATCGCGTTTGTTGTCACGATCTTTCAGGGTCTCTCTTTTGTCGTATAGTTTTTTTCCACGAGCCAGCGCAATACGCAGTTTTGCAAAACCTTGGTCGTTGATAAACAAACGCAGGGGCACGATGGTCAAACCGGAGTTTTTAACTTCTTTATGAAGTTTTTTGAGTTCCTTTTTGTTGAGTAAAAGTTTTCTTTCTGCTTTGGGGCGATGGTTAAAACGCGTGCCAAAGGCATATTCCTCTATGTGCATATTCACCGTAAACAGTTCGCCCCGTTCATTGAATTCACAAAAACTTTCAGCAATAGAAGCCTTGCTGTTTCGGATGGATTTGATTTCCGTTCCGGTCAATACAATCCCAGCGGTAAATTCCTCCAAGAGGTCAAATTCAAACCGCGCACGCTTGTTCTTTATGTTGATGTTCTGTTGCACGCCGCAAAGGTAGTACTAATCCTTTATTGCGGGGCATTAGGATTGCGGAAAACAAAAGTATCTTCAAAAAAATCCACGACTATGGTGCCTTCCTTGGCAACCGTTCCCGAAAGCAAGGCTTTGCTCAATGGATTCAGCAATTGTTGCTGCAATACCCGTTTTACGGGACGCCCTCCATAGAGGGGATCAAACCCCAAGATTGCCCATTGATTGATGGCTTCCGCTGTAGCTTCCAGGTTAATATTTTGGTGTTTTAAGCGACCGGCAATTTGAGCAAACTGCAAACGCACAATTTGTTGAATTTCCTTTTTGGTTAAAGGAGAAAAAAGCACAATATCGTCTATACGGTTAAGAAATTCCGGCCGAACACTTTGCCGCAAGACCTGCAGCACTTTTTCTTTCGCCAGCTGTTCAGCAGTTTCAAAATCTGTATGACGTTCAAAGGCCGCTTGGATTTCATGACTACCGATGTTGCTGGTCATGATGATGATGCTGTTTTTAAAATCCGCCAAGCGTCCTTTGTTGTCGGTCAACCGCCCTTCGTCCAAAACTTGGAGCAGCACATTAAACGTATCGGGATGGGCTTTTTCAATTTCATCCAACAAGACAACCGAATAGGGTTTGCGGCGCACGGCCTCTGTCAACTGTCCGCCTTCTTCATAGCCCACATATCCGGGAGGTGCCCCCACCAATCGGCTGACAGCGTGTCGTTCTTGATATTCGCTCATATCAATACGCGTAATGTTGTTCTCATCGTCAAAAAGGACTTCCGCCAATGCTTTTGCGAGTTCGGTTTTACCCACTCCGGTGGTGCCTAAAAAAAGGAAACTGCCAATGGGTCGGTGCTGGTCTTGCAAGCCCGAACGCGATCGGCGGATGGCATCACTCACCGCGACAACCGCTTTTTCTTGTCCCACCAAACGCTGATGCAATTGAGTTTCCAGATGCAGTAATTTATCCCTGTCGGATTGCAACATTTTACTCACAGGTATGCCCGTCCATTTGGCCACCACCTCAGCAATATCGTCATAGGTAACTTCTTCCTTAATCAGAGAATCACCACTTTGAGTATGGGCAAGGTTTTGCTGTAATTTCTCAATTTTTGCCTCCGCTTGTTGAAGTTTTCCATAGCGAATTTCTGCTACGGTACCATAGTCCCCCTCACGTTCGGCACGATCGGCTTGCGTTTTCAAGTTTTCAATTTCCAATTTGGTTTGTTGCACCGCATCTATCATTTCTTTTTCTTGGCTCCATTGTGCATAAATCGTATTGCGTTTTTCTTTTAATTCACTCAATTCCTTGTTGAGTTGTTTGATTTTATCCACTTCATTTTCTCTTTTTATGGCCACTAACTCAATTTCTATTTGTCGAATTTTCCGATCCAAGCTGTCCAATTCCTCGGGCTTAGAGTTGATTTCCATCCGCAATTTGGAAGCGGCTTCGTCCATCAAATCAATGGCTTTGTCGGGCAAAAAACGATTGGTGATATAGCGATGGGAAAGGGTTACGGCTCCAATGATGGCATCATCCTTAATTTGCACTTTATGATGGGCTTCGTATTTTTCTTTAATTCCACGTAAAATAGAAATGGCACTTTCCACATCGGGTTCGTCCACCAGCACCTTTTGAAAGCGACGTTCCAAGGCCTTGTCTTTCTCAAAATATTTTTGATATTCGTCAAGTGTGGTTGCTCCAATGGCTCGAAGTTCCCCCCGAGCTAAGGCGGGTTTTAGAATGTTGGCAGCATCCATGGCGCCTTCGCCTCCTCCGGCACCCACCAAAGTGTGGATTTCGTCTATGAATAAAATCAAATCGCCATCACTTTGGGTGACTTCTTTAACCACACTTTTTAAGCGTTCTTCAAATTCCCCTTTGTATTTGGCTCCGGCAATCAATGCGCCCATGTCGAGCGCAAAAATTTGTTTGTTTTTAATAGTATCGGGCACGTCACCGTCTATAATCCGATGTGCCAAGCCTTCTGCGATGGCTGTTTTTCCAGTTCCGGGTTCACCCACAAGGATGGGGTTGTTTTTGGTACGCCGGCTCAAAATTTGCAGCAAACGTCGAATCTCTTCATCCCGACCAATCACAGGATCAAGTTTTCCTTCTTCGGCCAATTGATTTAAATTTTTGGCATATTTTCCCAAAGCATTATAGTTGCCTTCTGCCGAGGCCGAAGTAATTTTTTCTCCTTTACGAAGCTCTTGCACCACCGCTTCTAGATTTTTCTTGGTGATCCCCTGATCTTTAAGCATTTTTCCAACTGTGCTGTCAGACTCAAACAAGGCCATCAATAAATGTTCGGTGGCCACAAATTCGTCCTTTTGCTTTTTTGCCAATTGCATGGCGTTCATCAAGGTTTGTGAAGCTTTTGGGGATAACATTTGTTGTCCGCATTCCACTTTTGCATAACTTTTTAACGCACTTTCGTTGAGTTGTTGAATCAAACCAAAGTTGACTTGTAATTTTTTAAAGATATAGGGGAGTACATTTTCATCCACATCCAACAGTCCTTGAAAAAGATGTTCGTTTTCCAACTGTTGGTGGCCTTTTTCCATCGCAATTTGCTGGGCAGCCTGAACGGCTTCTTGTGCTTTTAAGGTCAGATTATTCAGATTCATAGCAATTTTTTTATCCTACTTAACAAAAGCTATTCCATTGATAATCAAGTGACTATTTGTCATTTCTTAAAGAAAAACACACGTCAATCTGTCTTGTTTTCTGACACTATTTCCAAGGTCGCCGAAAGGGAAGCAGCAATAATTCCGGCACTCACTGCTTTTGGATGAAAAGTCTCGACGGCTTGATCCCCAGCCAAACCGTGGAGAAAAACACCTAAAATCGCACTTGCTTTGGGCGAATAACCTTGCGCTAAAAAACTGCCCAGAATTCCGGTGAGTACATCGCCACTGCCGGCCGTTGCCATCCCCGGATTTCCACTACTGTTGAAGTGAATTTCGCCTTCAGGAGTAGCAATTATACTATGGGCACCTTTGAGAATGCAATAAATTTGATGTTGTTGGGCAAAGTTGCAAAGCTTTTCAATTTTTTCATTTTCATTTTTCCATGGACCGACCAAACGCTCAAACTCTTTAGGATGCGGACTGAGGATGCTGTGTTGGGGGACTTCTTTTATCAAATCTTGATCACGACTCAAGAGATTTAATGCATCTGCATCTAGTACAAGCGCTTGATCCGCTTTTTGAAGTACCGATTTCAGGAAGTCAGCAGTGGCGGGATGGGTGCCGATCCCCGGACCGATGGCCAAAGTAGGGAAGGGGGTGTCCAGGCTTCCCGACAACGCTGTTGTTCCCTGTGGAAGTACCATGGCTTCCATCAAATGGGATTGCAGCAAATCAAGTCCGCATTTTGGACTTACCAGTGTTAATTTTCCCAAACCGGAATGAAGAGCGGCTTGCCCCGCCAAAAGAGCTGCCCCCATGCTACCTTCTTTCCCCGCCATCAAAAACAGATGACCATAAGTGCCTTTATGGGAAAATTTATCCAAGGGTAGCAATAATGCTCGGGCATCTTCAAGGGTGGTATAATAAATAGCAGTGGGGCAATTTTCAATAAAACCTGTGTCCAAACCAATGTCTAAGCTGTGAAAAATGCCAGCGTACGACCCATAATCGGGAAGTAAAAAAGCAAGTTTGGGTTGCTGAAAGCTGAGCGTATGCCGTGCTTGTATGATCCCGTCTCGGGGATTGTTGCTGTTGTATTCAGGAAATAAACCGCTTGGCAGATCTATGCTAAGGATGGTCCTTCCACTTTGGTTGAGGAATTGGATTAATTTTTTAAGCAAACCCGCTGTAGGGCGTTGGGTGCCCGAGCCCAGCAAGGCATCGACGATGACCGTTTGGTCAACGAATTCGATATCCAGCCATTGTTCTTCCTTTTCGAGGGTAACATATTTTTCCACCCGTTTTAGGTTGGCCAAAAAATCGGGTGTACAGGATTTGGAAAACGGAAGGATAAAGGATTGTACCGTATAGCCCGCTTGTAACAATAAGCGATGCAGTGCGAGCCCATCTCCGCCATTGTTCCCCGTTCCGCAAAAAACAAGAAAAGGAGTATTCTTGCTGTAATGCTCAATGATCCACTCCAAGCACTTGTTTGCGGCACGTTCCATCAAGGCGATAGAAGCAATGGGCTCATTTTCAATGGTATATTGATCGGCTTCTCGAATTTGTTGGGCATTAAGCAGTTTCAATGTGGAGAATTTTTAGTTAAATTAACCATTTACTGTTAATTACTATTGAATAAATTCTCTGGATTTTTGGATTTATTTGGTGAGCCGGCTGTTCAAATGTTTAATTTTGCAGGATTAAATATTATTTATGAAATGTGACTCCGCTATATTTGATCTGATTGTAAAAGAAGAACACCGCCAACGCAACGGCATCGAACTCATTGCCTCCGAAAACTTCACCAGCCCAGCGGTGATGGAAGCTGCCGGTTCTGTTTTAACCAATAAGTACGCCGAGGGGTACCCTGGAAAGCGGTATTATGGAGGTTGTGAAGTGGTGGATGAAGTGGAACAATTGGCCATTGATCGCGCGAAAGAATTATTTGGAGCCGCCTATGCCAATGTCCAACCCCATTCGGGTTCACAGGCCAATACAGCAGTTTTTCACGCTTTTTTGAAACCGGGAGATAAAATCTTGGGTTTTGATTTGTCACACGGAGGACACCTTACTCACGGATCACCCGTGAATTTTTCAGGACGCTTGTACCAAGCTCATTTTTATGGCGTACAAAAAGATACAGGCCGTTTGGATTACGACAATATTTTATCCATTGCCAAAGAAGTACAACCACAAATGATCATCGCCGGGGCTTCTGCCTATTCTCGGGATATCGATTTTGCAAAATTCCGTGAAATCGCCGATGCTGTTGGTGCCTTTCTACTGGCAGACATTTCACACCCCTCGGGTATGATTGCAACGGGCTTACTCAGTGACCCTATACCGCATTGCCATGTGGTCACCACTACAACCCACAAAACCCTTCGAGGTCCTAGAGGAGGATTGATATTAATGGGCGAAGATTTTGATAATCCTTTTGGATTGACCCTTAAAAACGGAAGTGCACAAAAAATGTCGCACCTCCTAAACATGGCTGTTTTTCCCGGAAACCAAGGGGGCCCTTTGATGCACATTATTGCAGCCAAAGCCCTTGCCTTTGGGGAAGCCTTGCAGCCCAGTTTTAAGACCTATATGGAACAAGTGCAAAAGAATGCAAAAGCCATGGCAGCAGCTTTTGTAGCCAGAGGTTACCATTTAATTTCTGAGGGCACTGACAATCATATGATGTTGATTGATTTGCGCAATAAAGAGATTACGGGTAAAGCTGCAGAAAATGCTTTGGTAAAAGCAGAAATTACCGCCAACAAAAACATGGTGCCTTTTGATGATAAATCTCCCTTTGTAACCTCCGGAATTCGTGTCGGAACGGCGGCTATTACCACCCGCGGTTTAAAAGAAGCAGACATGGAAACCATCGTCGATTTTATCGATCGTGTTATCAGTAATCACGAAGACGCATCCGTATTAGCAGCAGTGGCACAGGAAGTACACCAGTTGATGGCGGGACGGGAATTGTTTAATGATTAGCGAGGAACCGTAACAAGCTATTTATTTTTAATGTAAGGCTTTAAAGGTTTCGTTCTTCAATAAAGTAAAACTTTAAAACTTGCGCAGCGAAGTCAAAAGGCTTTTTGGTGCAGGCATTAATATAAAAGTCAAGATTATGTTTTAACAAATTCTTAATTTTTATATATTCGTTTGTCTAATTACCCAAATCTGAACCTATGAGTACCCGCAAATCATCCAAAAAAATAACTCGTGTAGCCAGTGCATCCCCAGCTTCCGAAAACGTTTTTCAAGTTGACGAAACACATCGTAAAAAAGCGCGCAACTTTCGTATCCTTGCCTTTGCCTTATGGCTTGTGGCCATCGGCTTTGAAGTGTTTGCCATTCTATTATTAAACAAAGCTCCTGTCAATACCACTTTGTTGTTTGTGTATATCGCAGCGGATTTTATATGTGCCGTTTCTGCGGGCTTGTTGTGGAAAAAAGCCAATCGATGGGATCCTCCCTCCAAAAAAGACAAGTTCAAATTTTTTATTCAAACCCAATTGGGTGCCATCATGAACGTGATTGCATTTTTGCCTTTGGTGATTTTTATATTAAAAAGTAAAAATCTAGATGCAAAGACCAAAAAGTTGGTAGGGGGTATTGCCGTGGTGGCGCTGCTTTCTGCAACGGCCTTGGGGGTGGATTACAACCCGCCCTCTCAAGAAGAATATTTGGAACAAACCGAGGAAGTAAAAGCCCTCAATGGTGGGAAAGATTTTGTCTATTGGACAAAATCGGGTTCGAGTTATCACCTTTTTGAAGATTGTTTTTATATCAACTCCGATCGCACTACTGAAATTTTTGAAGGAACTGTTGCCGATGCCCGTACCCTCAAAAACATTACAGATTTATGCAATTATTGTGAAAGCCGTTCCAAAAAAGCTTTGGAGGAAACGGAATAAAGCAAACGTAAAACTTCTTTAGATTCACTTTTTAGTGAAATAATTCGATTACTTTTTGAGGTATGGATTCCGGTTTCCGTGTTTGTGGGTGAAGATAACACCATTGCGTACTGCATTGCGCCAAGAGTGTATTCGTGTCTTTAAAATAAATCTTTACGACCCTTTCCGACAAAAAGCCTTCGGTGTGGGCAACAAAAGTTTTAAGGGTTAATACATCCCCAAACTGAGCTGGGCGTTTGTATTCAATTTTATGACTGCGAACAACCCAAATCCCATAGGTTTCATTCTTTTCCGCTGTCAGCGAAGACCAATGCGCCTCGGCAATTTCTTGAACCCATTGCAAATACTGCACATTGTTTACATGTGCCAGCGCATCCAAATGTTCGCTCTGGACCTTTAGGTCGTACTGAAAATAGTCCCTCATTCTTTAGGAAGGATATGGACTTCGAAAATTTTGCTCCAGTTTTTACCGGTTACGAAGAACGTTTTACGCACTTTGTGGTAGGCAATACCGTTGAGCACATTCAATTCAGGATGTTGTTCCACTTGCTCCTTTAAACCTGAAAAATCAATCACCCCTTCCACGGCGCCACTGTTGGGGTCAATGATCACAGCAACCTCCTTTTCAAATTGATAGGTGTTGGCATAGATTTTTCCCTCTACCCATTCCAGTTCGTTAAGGTTTTTAACGGCGTTTTTATGGGTCATCACCTGTATAAAGGAGAGTTCTTCCAAGGTATTGGGGTCTAGTTTCCAAATGCGGTTGCTTCCATCGGATTTATAGAGAAATTCGCCATCATTACATAAGCCCCAACCTTCCTTGCTTTCGCCAAAAGGGAAAGATTTTTCCATGGAAAGGCTCGTTTTATCATAGATAAACCCTTTACCGGCCTTCCAAGTCAATTGAAAAACCTTGTCGTTGAGGAGGCTTAAACCTTCGCCAAAATAGGTGTTATCCAACGGGATATTTTTGATGATTTCTCCGGTCAGAAAGTTTAATGTACGCAAGGATGATTTTCCGTTTAGTCCGGTACTTTCATATAAAAGCTCATCGTCAAATTCCAAACCTTGGGTGTAGGCATTGCGATCGTGGGGATAGCTTTGAAGAAGTTCGTAAGTGTAGAGTTTGGGGGGAGTTTCCGCCAGTAGTTGGATGGTTTTTATCTTTTCGGCTTGTTTTGCTCCCTCCGTCACCACTGCTTTTACGGTATGGGTACCCAAAGGCAACTGCTCTAAAGGGTAGGGGACAGTGATTTTTTCCTCGTCCAAATAATAGGAAATCGAATGCAAGGAATCTTTGGATTTGACACTCAATTGCAGACTGTCTGAGGGTTGGAAATTATTTTTGTTTCCGTTGATTTCGAGTTGAAATTTAATGGTTTGGGGTTGGCTACATTCCAAAATCATTAGGCTCGTCAGGGAAATAAGCAAAGCTTTCATGGGCTAAAATTTATACGAAATTAAGCATTTAAAATGATTGTCGAAATCAGATGAAGGGCTTATCTTTGCGCCGGGCAAGTCCTGCACAACCAGCTCCTGCTAAATCCCCCAGGGCGGGAACGCAGCAAGGGTAGGTGGTCGTAGCGGTGTGATGTAGGTCGCTTGCCCTTTTTTTAATTCCAATGGGTATGTCAAAAGTTGTGGTCATCACGGGTGCTTCCTCCGGTTTGGGTAGGGCAACCGCCCAACACTTGAGCGAACAAGGACATCGCGTCTTTGGTACCTGCAGAAACCCTTCCCAGCATCAAGCTACTGCCGGATTTGAAATGCTTCCCTTGGAAATTACCGATACGACTTCTATACAGTCACTCGTTCAGTGTGTTAGGGAAAAAGCCCAACGCATTGATGTGTTGATCAACAATGCCGGAGTGGGAATTACGGGGCCACAGGAAGAGATCACGATGGAAGCCATCCACCAACATTTTAAAACCAATTGTTACGGTCCATTGGAATTGATACAAGCCGTTTTGCCCCACATGCGCCAACAAAAAACGGGTTTGATAATAAATATTACTTCCATAGCCGCAGATATGGGATTGCCTTTTCGGGGGCCCTATGCAGCTGCAAAAAGTGCTTTGGAGCGAATGAGCGAAGCCTTGCGCATGGAAGTAAAAGCTTTTGGGATAGAAATTTGTAATTTAGCCCCCGGAGATTTTGTTTCCAATATTGCACAAGGACGGCATCATGCCCCCTTGCTGGAAGATTCACCTTATTACGAATCCTATAAAACCAGTTTGGAGATGATGAATGCGCATGTTGAACAGGGCATTGACCCCAAAGCCATCGTTGCCAAAATAGAAGCGATCATGGAACAAAAAAATCCTGCGGTGCGCTATAAAGTGGGAGCACCCTTGCAAAAAATATCGGGTGTATTAAAAGTGCTCTTGCCCAGCCGTTGGTTTGAAAAACTATTGATGAATCATTATAAATTATAACAACACCACTATGAAATTTTTTATTGACACTGCCAATTTAGATCAAATTAGAGAAGCCCAAGCCCTTGGCGTTTTGGATGGCGTAACCACCAACCCCTCCCTGATGGCCAAAGAAGGAATCACCGGAGAAAAAAACATCATTCAGCACTATATCGACATCTGCAACATCGTGGATGGAGATGTTTCTGCCGAAGTGATTGCGGTGGATTTTGAAGGCATGGTGAAAGAAGGGGAAGCCCTGGCAGCACTCCACCCTCAGATCGTTGTCAAGATCCCGATGATTGAAGAAGGCGTAAAGGCGTTAAAGTATTTTTCCGATCATGGCATCCGAACCAATTGTACGTTGGTCTTTTCGGCGGGGCAGGCCCTGTTGGCTGCCAAAGCGGGAGCAACCTATGTTTCTCCATTTTTGGGACGTTTGGACGATGTTTCTACCGATGGGCTTGCACTTATAGAGGAAATTCGGTTGATCTATGACAATTATGCCTATGAAACCGAAATTCTGGCGGCTTCTATCCGTCACACCATGCATGTCGTCAACTGTGCCAAAATTGGTGCTGATGTAATGACGGGTCCTTTATCTTCTATTAAAGGCTTATTAAATCACCCTTTAACCGACATCGGATTGGCTAAGTTTTTAGAGGATTATTCGAAGGGGAATCAATAATCTCTGTTTTTTGTATCGACTTATAAGTTCAAAAGCTGTAATTCTGAATTTGTTTCAGAATCTAAACACCTATAGATGATCAAGAGAATGTGCTTTTAGCCAACCTCCTTTTATTGTTTAATAAACACACATTCTCCTTTGCTGTCTAAGTTGGTAACCAAACTGGTGAAGGTTTCGTTTTGGGTAGCGGTAAAACGCTCTCCCTCTTCTGAAATGGTAACGGTTTCTCCTTCTATGCTATAAGTAGCCGTAAAAAACAACTCCGGCTCTAGCGCTCCCTCCAACTGCACCCAACCTTCTACCTGACTTTCCGAAACAAAACGCAGTTCATTATACGCCAAACCTTCTTGCAGTCCCGCTCCCTCCGTACACCGCCAGACAGAACCCACAAAACCCTCCCCAAAAACTAGGGGAGTGGCGTTGCGGTAGTCTTCTTCTGTGAAGGTGTAGGTGTACTTTTCTCTATTAAAGGATAAAGAATCAACGGTATAGTTTTTTAGATTAAGTATATTATACTTAGAATCAGCATTAAATTTAAATGACACTTTTTTTTGATTCCCGAATACAATTGAAATTAAATCAGCGGAAGCTATTGCATCTTTTTTATCTCCAAAAGTGAGTTCTATTTCTTGTAAAAGACGTTTTTTGGGTCCTATTTCATAAGTAAAGATTTGGTTCTTAGATGTGTCCTCAATCGACACTATGTATATAGCATCAATTCTTATTGAATGATCCAATTCATTTTTAAATACATATTCTCTATAATAGTTATAATCTATAATAGTTCGACTACAACTGTTTGAAAAAATAATTAATATAAAGCTAAGACTAATTCCAGTAGTTAAAAAGCGCATTTAAATTTTCTTTTGAATCATTATACAGTAAACTCATTTTTGTTCTCCAACCTAACCATGTTTTAGTTCCAATTAGGGCATCTTCAATTTCT
>Ga0181605_10000367_pt1 | contig 45540 bp, 50 predicted proteins | sample 041ome_11_FD_148676 | JGI IMG/M metagenome (GOLD analysis project Ga0181605, IMG submission 148676) | Coastal salt marsh microbial communities from the Groves Creek Marsh, Skidaway Island, Georgia - 041411US metaG (spades assembly) | ecosystem: Environmental > Aquatic > Marine > Intertidal zone...
AGGTGAGGATGATGACCAGGCAGTTGAAGAACCTAAAAAGACAGTTCAAGGAAAAGCACAATTCTCTCATGCACCTGATGTTGCTAATAGTAAAGATGGTGGTGATAAGAAAAGTAATGAACCAAACCCAAAAAACAAAACTGTATCTAATGTAGATACTAAATCTAGTGAAGTCTATACTGAAACCAATACAGGTATTTCAGATGATGAATTTAAGAAAGGACCTGCTAAACCTATATTCAAAAATCAAGAAGATGAGTTAAAACCAGAAGATTTAGATGAATATTTTAAATCTGGTAAAATACCAATGAAGTATAAGACAGTAATATCTCGTTTAATGAATACTCAAAAAGGTTCACAACAAATTACTGATTATATGACGGGTGTAGGTGCAGGTCAATTACAATCCCAAGCAGGTGAAATACTCACAATGACCTCAATTGGTATGAGTGATGATGAGTTCGAAGGTTTTATACAACTTTTAGAAGATAAAATATCAAAGTATCCTAAAGGCACGAAACCTGTAATTACAAAAGATTGGTTAGAATCAGTAAGAAATGTTAGAGCAATAACCAAAAAAAGATATGATTCTGAATTTGGTGAAGGAAATTGGGAAGTGGAAGCTACTGCATGGGACGTGGAAAATGAATTTGTTGCATTGGGTAACGATAATTACAAAGAAAATAAAGGATTTTCATCTGATATGTACGTTAAGGTTAAAGTTGGTGGAACACCAGTTTTAGATGAAATTTCACTTAAAAAAGATTCTACTGCTAACATCTATAATGGTGTTGTAACTGATATTAAAAATTGGTCATCTAATGTACCTAAGAAAGCAGATATAAACGAGTATAAAAAAGGTGAAATAGAAAGACCAACTCAATATGGTAAAGATGCTCAAACTTTACAATTAGATAAAAAAGTACTTACCTCAAAAGAAGTATTGGCTAATAAAGAGCTACGAATAACACTACAAGCTCTTGGTGTGGTTAATGGTGATGCCAAAAAAGGATATACATTAGACCCAAAGGCTGAAGAAATTATTGATAAATTACAATCCATGCCAGTACCACCACCAGTTGATTTGGCAAGATTTAAGCAAGTGTTCGGAACGGGTGATAAAACTAGATTTAAGAAATTCTTAATTATGCACGCCGCATGCCAACGAGCCAAAGAAATTTCTGAAGGTAATACTGATAAAACTACTGCATTTAACTTTTTAAATAATCACCTTGGGTATGAAAAAGGTGAGGATGGTAAATTTCCAGAAGGTTCAATCAAACGATATCAAAATGATACAATTCAATTCTTGGTTGAAGATGAAGAGGCTAAAGAAGGTTGTTTAACTGCATTGGCAGAAAAATTACCTATGAAAGCACTTTTAGAGGGTGAAGAAAAAATGGCCATAGGTGGATTATCGGCAGACCCTAAAACTTTAAAAAGAGTTTTTGGTATTTCAAGTTATGATGATTTCAAGGCAGGATTAACAATGAAGGAAGATGAAGATGGTAACAACTTCCTTGTTTATGAATCAAAAGGACCACCTGCAAAGTCAGTACCAATTGCAATAGTTAAGGTAAGGCAAAAAGGACAGGGGTATGCTTCAAGTGTAGGATTGGAATTTGAAATTGCAACAGAGTTCGCACAAGAGTTGTATTCTGCTAATAAGGAAGAATATCCACCTGAACCTGAAATTTCTGATAAAGAAAGAAGAAAACTTGGTGTATCGTAAAAATAAGGTTCTTTCCTGAATAATTTTATATTTATAGGGGAATTAAATACTCATATATGAATACACAGTTATTATGTACCTTTACTACAAAGGATAGGTTACAGCAAACTCTTCAAGATATTCGTGAAGTTTATGTCATAGTGTATAATTACATCTATGTACTTCAAGATAAATCAAACTTGGACGAATTGTTTGTTACTTATAACATCAATACGGATTATAAGCCCCAACAACCGTTAGAGGATACTATACTGATTCACCGTAAAAAAGAATCAAACACCCTATATACAATCAATGCATTAAATCAACTTGTGAAAGAAGAGAATGGAGGTATTCTTGATAAATCCTTTATCGTTGATTGGCAGAAATTCAGAAACTCGATTATACTTACTAATACGGAAGGTACGAAAAGAATTCAGACTCGTATCTTCGAGGTTATAGAATTTAATCAAAATTAAGAATAAGAAAATATGCTACTAAAAATTGGTTCAAGAGGAGAACTCGTAAAGGATGTACAAGAAGTTGTTGGTGTTGCAGCTGACGGAATCTTTGGTGCAGGTACTGCTGAAGCAGTAAAGAAATGGCAAGCCGCAAATGGTTTAGATGCGGATGGTTTAGTTGGTAGAGGAACATTAGCAAAGATGGAACTATTGGATACCGATAATGGTGCTGGTGGTGCAAACCCTGAAGATGCTAAAGGACTTTACACAAAGAAACCTTACACAACATCAAATGGTTTGGAAATCATTGAATACTTCATGCCAGACGATGAATACAAAAAAGGTCCTATCAACGCAGAGTGGGTATTTATCCACCATACTGCTGGATGGCACAACCCATACAATTGTATCAAACAATGGGATGCGGATAAAAATGGTGCAATCGCAACTGAATTCGTAATGGGTGGACCATCGGTTAAAGGAAACGATGATAAGTTCGATGGTGAAGTAGTTCAAGCATTCCCTGCTGGAAACTGGGGATACCACTTAGGTAAGAATGGTTCACAAAAGATGCACGTAAACTCTATTGGTATGGAGGTGTGTAACTTTGGATATGTGAAAGATGGTAAAACTTATGCTGGTACAACGGTTGATGATTCACAAATCGTAACTTTGGCAAAACCATTTAGAGGACACTCTACTTGGCATAGATATTCAGATAAACAAATCAAAGCATTGGAACAATGGTTGAAGTTTATCGCTGAAAGAGATAACATTGATATCACCGCTGGTTTACCTGCTTTAGTTAAAGAGAAAGGTGCTGATGCATTTGAATTTAACGAAGATGCATACTATGGTAGAGTGAAAGGTGTATGGACTCACACTAACACTCGTAAAGATAAGTTCGATATGTTCCCACAACAAGAACTATTGGATATGTTAGTATCACTATAAGATGAAAGAGAAGTTAAGAGTATTGTGGTGTAAACTACAAGTGGCGTTTTTTGAAACTATACAAATGTGGTAAGTTATGAAAGTTTATTGTAGAGTAGTAAATAAAGCACTGGCAGGAGAACCATCTCATCGAGTATTTCAAGTTCAAGATACACTTGAAATTATTGAGTATGATGATGTTACTCATACTTTACAAAATGATATTCAGAGAGAATCCGATATCTTAAATGATGTAGAATATGTTTTAAAGCATATGGGACATTATTGTGAAATCATTTATAACGATAATGGGTATCATCGCCACACACTAATCTTAGAATAAACAAAGGGGGGAAGAAATTCTCCCCTTTATTTGTTTATGTAAAATATTTTTCGTATATTTGTGCTAACAAAATATGAAAGAGATGATTTCAGACAATTTAGATTACGATGGAATGGGAAATTTTGGAAGATTTCCAGCCTCCGAAAAAAAAGTAAAAAAGAGTTTGGAATTGTGGAAAACTTTTCGTATATTTGTATCAAATAAATCTCAAAAGCCCACTAAAAATAAGGTTTTTTGATATTTATATATGGTGTAGGAAAGACACTTAAATAAAACCAATAAAACAATTAAACTTTTAAAATTTAAAAATTATGGCACTTGATTTAAATGCAATCAGAGGTAGACTGAACAAACTACAAAACAACACTAGCCGCAAAGACAATTTGTGGAAACCTACTCCAGGTAAACATCAAGTAAGAATCGTTCCTTACAAATTTTCTCCTGAAAATCCTTTCATCGAGTTATTCTTTCACTACAACATCAACAACAAAACGTACTTGTCTCCAAGTTCATTTGGAAGACCAGACCCAATCGTTGAGTTTGCTGATAAGTTGAAGAGAATGGGTGATAAAGAAGATTGGAAAGCAGCAAAGAAAATGGAACCAAAATTGAGAACATTCGTTCCTGTCATCGTTCGTGGTGAAGAAAATGAAGGTGTGAGATTTTGGGGATTCGGTAAAACTGTTTACCAAGAACTCTTAGGATACATCGCAGACCCTGATTATGGTGATATTACTGACCCAACAAGTGGTAGAGATATTACTATTGAATATGTATCAGCGGAAGATGCAGGAACTTCTTACCCTGTAACTACGATTCGTATCAAACCCAATCAAACCCCTTTATCTGAAGATAGTTCAGTACAAACTAACTTCATGGAGAGTCAAACCAATATTACTGATATCTATTCAGAGTTATCTTACGATGAATTGAAGAATGTATTAGAGGGATGGTTAAATCCAACTGCAGAAGAAAGTGAAGAAAGTGTATCAGAACAAACTCTAAGTACACCAACTTCTACAAGTACACCAGCTCCGGTAAGTACACCAGCTGAACCTGCAGTAGAAGATAGAAAAAAGTTAGATGACGTTGCATCTGCTTTTGATGATTTATTCAACGGATAATACTTAATAAGTTACACTTATGGCGAAAAAGAAACAAGATGATAGTAACGATTTAGCATCGGTACTAGCAGGTGAGTTGAATAAACTCAACAAAGACCAAACAGTTGCATTCTTCCTTGATGATGATAGTGCACCTACAAATGTAGATGGATGGATATCAACAGGAGCAGCAATGTTAGATGTTGCAATTTCTAATCGTCCATATGGTGGGGTACCCGTTGGTAGAATTACCGAAGTAACAGGTTTAGAACAATCAGGAAAATCATTATTATCTGCACACCTCCTTGCTGAAACACAAAAGCAAGGTGGTGTTGCGGTAATGATTGATACTGAAACCGCAGTGAGTAGAGAATTTTTAGAAGCAATTGGAGTAGATGTATCTAAACTTCTTTATGTAACCGCAGATTCAGTAGAACAAATCTTTGAGTTCGCAGAAACTATTATTGAAAAGGTAAGAACCACGAGTAAAGATAAGATGGTAACCATCGTTGTAGATTCAGTTGCAGCAGCTTCAACTAAAAATGAACTCTCTTCTGATTATGATAAAGATGGATATGCAACCGACAAAGCAATCATTATCTCCAAAGCAATGAGAAAGATTACCAACATGATTGGTAGACAGAAAATTGCGTTGGTATTTACTAACCAACTTCGTCAAAAGATGGGAGTTATGTTTGGTGACCCATGGACAACTTCAGGTGGTAAAGCACTAGCTTTCCATGCCTCTGTTAGATTGAGATTGAAGAACATGGGACAGATTAAGCAAAAAGTTGCTGGTCAAGATAAGGTTGTTGGTATGAAGGTTCGTTGTCAAGTTATCAAAAATCGAATGGGTCCACCATTAAGGGCAGCAGATTTTGAAATTTATTTTGATAGAGGAATTGATAATTATGGTTCATGGTTAACCGTAATGAAAGAGAATAAACTTGTAAAACAAGGTGGTGCATGGTATGAATATGTAGATACCGAAACAGGTGAAGTTCACAAATTCCAGTCAAAAGATTTCATTCCATTGATGGGTGAAAATGAAGAATTGCGAGAGCAAATCTATAAAAAGATTTGTGAAGAAACAATTTTACAATACAAATCAAGCACTTTAGATATCGATTCAATGGAACTCGATACTGAGGGAGCAGAAGAAAAATAAGTTATGAGTAAATTAGCAGATATGTTAAGAACATCGGCAGAAGCCGATAAAGCAAAAGCACTCCTTACTTTGGAGTTGTTGGAGAAACATCCCGCAGGGATTGGTGACCATTCAACTGGTGATTTCTATGAAAATGCAGAATCGGCATTACAAATGTTGGTAGATGCAGATGATAGATTGAAAACGATTGATAAATACCTATCAAACGATAATGGTTTGGTTGGTGGAAACGGATACACTACTACAACAACTGCATGATGAAAGACCTCTACAAAAACATTCTGAACGAAGTTGAACAGGAACGAGAAACTAATCACCTTCGAGAAAGGAATAGTAGAGTTCTAATTATTGATGGACTCAACACCTTCATCAGGTCATGGACAGTTAATCCTACTATGAATGAGGATGGTGACCATACTGGTGGGGTGGTTGGTTCCCTCAAATCTATCGGGTATCAGATTCGTGAATTTAATCCAACAAGGGTAGTAGTTACCTTTGATGGTAAAGACGGTTCTAAGAAGAGGAAAACGATTCACGAAGGGTATAAAGCAAATCGTGCAAAGAATCGATTCCGAGTAAACCGTCAGTATCAAGGTATGATGACTGAAGAAGAGGAGCGTTTATCAATGAAACAGCAATTTATTTGGTTAAATGATGTTTTAGATTATCTTCCCGTTCAAACGATGATTTACGATGGTATCGAAGCAGATGATGTGATTGGATACTTAACAACTCAAGTTTTGAAAGAAGATGAAGAAGTTGTAATTGTATCTACTGATAAAGATTTCCTTCAATTAGTTTCAGATAGAGTAAAAGTATTTTCACCTACAAAGAAAAAAACTTACGATAGAGAAGCAGTAAAGGAGGAATTTGGTATCTGGCCACAAAACATTCTTCTTTATAGAACAATGGATGGTGATAAATCTGATAACATTCCTGGTATTAAGGGCTGTGGTATAAAAACTCTCCTTAAACGATTCCCTGAGTTAGAAGAGGATAGATACATCAGTTTTGATGAGTTCTTTCAACTGTGTGAAGATAAGAAGGGTAAAATCAAGATATACGATGATATTCTTGCACACAAAGAGCAAATCTTGATGAATCGTAATATAATGGAACTTTCAGATTTACACATCCCAACCAACAAGAAATTACAAATTCTTGATAGGTTTAGTGGGGAAGATATTGAGTTTGATAAATTACAATTCATCCGAGTAGGTACCAAATACAAAATTCTTCAGAACTGGAGAGATATAAATGATTGGCTTCACTCAACATTTACCAATATTATTAACAAATAGTTTTGATTGTTCACAAAAATTTCGTATATTTGTGAACTCAAATTTAGGTTACTTTAGATGCAAGGACAAGATACATTAGAAAAATACGGACAATCTTTTCAAACAAAGGTTATATCCTCTTTACTAACTGATGTAAGAATTTTAGACAACTTGAATGAAATCATTCATCAAAAATTCTTCGAATCAGATGTTAATAAATGGATTGTATCTGAGATTGTAGATTACTACAATGAGTATAGAAGGATTCCAACCGTAGATGTATTTAAGGTTAAAGTATCAGAGTTAGATGATACGGGATTTCAAAAACGAATTGTAGAACAACTTAAATCCGCATACAACACCTTAGAAACTTCAGATTTAGATTACATCAAACAGGAGTTTTCTAACTTTTGTATTAACCAAAATTTGAAACAGGCAATCATAGATTCGGTTGATTTACTTAAAGCAGGGAATTATGATAGTATTAAGGATTTAGTTGATAAGGCGATGAAGATTGGTATCGATTCCGATTTAGGACACGATTACATTCTTGATTATGTAGATAGAACTGAAATTATTAATCGTAATACGGTACCTACGGATTGGGATGCACTTAACGATGTAATGGATGGTGGATTAGGACCAGGTGAATTGGGTGTAGTAGTTGCACCATCGGGTGTTGGTAAAACATGGGTACTTTGTGCACTCGGTGCAGCAGCAATAAGACAAGGAAAAACGGTAGTTCACTACTCACTCGAATTATCGGAACACTATGTGGGACAACGATATGATACAATCTTTACTCAGATTCCATCAAATCAGTTGATTGATAAAAAAGAAGAAGTTTTTACTAAGATTAGTAAGTTACCAGGTAAACTACAAATCAAGTATTTCCCACCAAAAGGAATTACGGTTAAGAAACTTCAAGCACATATCGAGAAGATGACAGCAGCAGGTAATGCACCCGATGTAGTTATCCTCGATTATGCTGACCTTCTTTTATCATACACCAATAAATCTGATTCTACGTACCAAGAGCAAGGTGGTACTTATATTGAACTTCGTGGTATGGGTGGAGAACTTGAAATTCCTGTTTGGACTGCATCACAAACTAATCGTTCGGCAATTGATTCGGAGGTTATCGAGGCAGATAAGATTTCAGATTCATATGCAAAGGTAATGAACGCAGATTTCATTATGAGTTTGAGTAGAAAGAGTAAAGATAAACTTAACAACACTGCTCGTGCTCACATTATGAAGAATCGTTTTGGACCCGATGGAATTACTTTCCCATGTAAGATGGATACTAATGTGGGTATTATGGAAGTTTACAATAGTAACTCCTCAGATGGTATCATTGCAACAAAGGAAAGTAAGAATGGAGAAGAGATGGAGAGAAAACTCCTACACAAAAAATATGTAGAAAATTTGGGTTAGTATTGAATAATGTACAGACCCAAAAATTTAATAAAAGAAATTTGAAAAACACCAAAGTTTTTTTGAATATATACAATAGTTATAATCACCACACGAAACACGAGGTGGTATAATCTAATAATTTTTAAAAATAAAAAATATGGCAACATCACAAGAACTTTTCGAACAAATTAAAGAACTCTTCGCAGAATTTGAAGAGAATCATGAATCAACCACAAAGGCTGGTAAATCGAGAGCTAGAAAGGCAATCGGAGAAATTAAAAAATTAGTTACGGATTATAGAAAAGCATCTGTCGAAGAGAGTAAATAAGAGACCATATGAGATACGTTACTAAACGAAGCGGAGAAAAAGAGTTATTTGATTTAGAGAAAATTCAGAACGCTATCCTAAAATCGATGGAGGGGGTAGGTAGAGTTGATTTATCTGCAGCTGAAAAGATTGCAAGAAGTTCTGAACAAAGTTTATTTAAATACGAATATCAAAAACTTGTTAGTGTTGATGAAATTGGTGATGTAGTTGAGAACCGTCTTATGGATGCAGGTTTCAACGATGTTGCTAAAGAGTATATCCTATATCGCTCAAAAAACAAACCTAACATCTTCAAAAAACGAGTAGCGTTAAAACCTTACGAATACCCTGAGTTGGTAGAGTATGTTGATGCAATTAGACACTCATATTGGGTGCATACTGAATTCAACTTTACTTCAGACGTTCAGGATTTCAAAGTTCACCTTAATGAAAAAGAACAAAGTGCAGTACAACGTGCTATGTTGGCAATTTCACAAATTGAAATCGCAGTTAAAAACTTTTGGGGTGATATCTACAAGAAAATGCCAAAACCTGAAGTTGGTGCAGTAGGAGCAACTTTTGCTGAATCAGAAGTAAGACACGCTGATGCGTACTCTAACTTAATTCAGGTATTGGGATTGAACTCGGAGTTTGAGAACCTTTTAGAAGTACCTGCAATTCGTAGAAGAATTAAGTACTTAGAAAAATCAATCAATACTGCCCGTTCAGTTGAGAACAAAGATTATTTTGAATCAGTAATCCTATTCTCAATGTTTGTGGAAAACGTATCTCTATTCTCTCAATTTTTAGTAATCATGGCTTTCAACAAACATAAGAATGTATTGAAAGGTATGAGTAATGCTGTGGAGGCAACTTCGAAAGAAGAAAACATCCATGCCGAATTTGGGTTTGATTTGGTAAACATAATCAAAAAAGAAAATCCTGATTGGTGGACTGATGATTTAGTAGAAGATATTATTGATGCTACCATTGATGCATATGATGCAGAAGCAGAAATCGTAGAATGGATTTTTGAAAAAGGTGATATGGATTTCTTAACTAAAGAACAAACCTTAGAGTTTATTAAAGATAGATTTAACAGGTCTTTAAAGGCAATCGGTATCGAGAGTATCTTTAAGACTGATGAAAAAATCTTAGAAACTATTGAGTGGTTTGATGATGAAATTCTAACTACCAAACACACCGATTTCTTCCATAAGAGAAGTATCAATTACAGTAAAAAACAAAAATCGATTACATCAGACGATTTATTTTAAAAAGTTACAATTATGAGCGATAGAAAACCATTTGATTGGATTAATGACCAATCTATTACCTTCTTACAAAGAGGATATCTTAGTGAAGGTGAAGAACCATTAGAAAGAGTTAGAGCAATTGCAGATAATGCAGAGAAAATCTTAGGTATTGCAGGATTTTCTGATAAGTTCTATGATTATATGAGTAAGGGGTGGTACTCCCTTTCTTCACCTGTATGGGCAAACTTTGGAAAAGTGAGAGGTTTACCTGTATCATGTTTCGGTTCAAACATTTCAGATAATATTGAATCAATTCTTTTCACACAAGCAGAAGTTGGTGAAATGAGTAAAATGGGTGGAGGTACTTCTGGTTACTTTGGTAATATCAGACATAGAGGTGCACCCGTAACTGATAATGGTCATGCACCAGGTTCAGTTCACTTTATGAAATTATTCGAATCAGTAGTAGATAATATTTCACAAGGTTCAACTCGTAGAGGTAGATTCTCACCATACTTACCAATTGAACATCCTGATATTATGGAGTTCTTAGAAATCGGAACTGAAGGGTTTCCAATTCAAGATTTAACTCATGCTGTAACTGTTACTGATGAGTTTATGGAAGCAATGATTGCAGGTGATACTGAGAAGAGAGCTGCATGGGCAAAAGTAATCCAAAGAAGAGGTGAGATTGGTTACCCTTACATTATGTTCCATGATACCATGAATAAAAACACGGTTGATGTATATAAAGAGAAGGGAGCAAAAATCTACAACTCAAACCTTTGTTCAGAGATTGCACTTCACAACTCAGATGATGAATCATTCGTATGTGTACTTTCATCAATGAACTTACTTCACTATGATGAGTGGAAAGATACTGATGCAGTTGAAACCCTAACTTACTTCTTAGATGCAGTAAACGAGGAATTTGTTACTAAGATTGATTCATTAAGACATAATGGTACACGAGAAGGTCAAAGAGCATTCTACTACTTAGAGAAAGCATACAACTTTGCTAAACGTCAAAGAGCATTAGGTTTAGGTGTATTGGGGTGGCATTCACTTTTACAATCAAAAGGATTACCATTTGATACAAGAGAAACTGCAAGATTAAACGTAGAAGTGTTCAAACTTATTCAACAAAAATCATACAAGGCCTCGGAAGAACTTGCTAAGATGTTTGGAGAACCTGAATACTTGAAAGGGTATGGTAGAAGAAACGTTACTCTTAATGCAATAGCACCAACCACTTCATCAGCATTCATTTTGGGACAGGTATCACAATCAATCGAACCAATTTGGTCTAATTGTTATGTGAAAGATGTGGCAAAATTAAAGGTAACAATTAAAAACCCAATCTTAGAAAGATTACTTGAAGAGTTGGGTAGAAATGATAAAGAAACTTGGAATAGTATCAAACAAAACGATGGTTCGGTTCAACATTTAGATTTCCTAACTGATGAACAAAAAGAAGTATTCAGAACTTTCGCTGAAATTAACCAAGCATCTATTATCAATCAAGCGGCAATCAGACAAGATTACATTGACCAATCACAATCATTGAATTTGATGGTATCACCTGATATGCCAACTAAAGATATCAACAAACTTCTTATTGATGCATGGAAGTTAGGTGTAAAAACACTTTACTACCAACACTCAATGAATTCAGCACAAGCATTCGCAAGAAAGAAACTTGGTTTGAATGATTTACAGTGTGTAGCATGTGAAGGATAAAAATTAAAATTAAAGTTATGGTAGAAATTAAAAAATTCGAAGCAGATTGGTGTGGACCTTGCAGAATGCTAAAACCAACTTTCCAAAAATTAGAAGAAACTTTTGGAAATTCCGTTAAATTTTCGTATATTAACGTAGATGAACAGCAAGAATTGGCTTCTCAGTACAACGTTCGTTCGATTCCATTTGTAGTAATTGAAAAGAATGGAGAAATTGTACAACAAGTAACAGGAGCACAATCTTCAATGACATACGAAAATATTCTAAACGGATTAGTGTAAACATGACCTCCAAATTGTGGTTTTTTAGTAATAGGTTACGTGGTGAATCCCATCCAAGAGCAAAACTAACTGCTGACCAAGTTAGACAGATTAGAAAATTGTATAATCAGGGATTCTCCACTAACGTAATTGCAAGAAACTTTAAAGTTTCCAAATGGAACATTGAGGAGATAGTTAAGAATAGAACTTGGACACATTTATAAATAAGTTATGACAGTAATAGAAGCAACTTCTCCCGGTGATGCTTGGGTAAAGGTATCAAAACATCTTTTAGAAAATGGAGTAAAAGTAGGTAACTTAACCGAAGAACTCAATGTGATGACTGAAATCACCGAATTCAAATCAGATGATTGGTTTGATGGACACTTCAGAGAAGTAATGGGTGATGATAGAATCGATTATGCTAAGACAGTAACCTTTCTAAAACCCGAACCAAAGGTATCAGATAATCCTTTCTTTGAAGCAGAAGAAGGTTTAGATTATAAGTTTATTAAAGACCACTACCATCAATCTTATTGGGGTAGAATGGTAAGTTGGAGAGGTGAATTTAATCAAGTAGAGAATGTGATTAAAATCCTTTCAACGGGTAAAGCAGTTAAAAGATGTGAATTGATTATCTTTGACCCTACTAAAGATGCACGAAATCCATATTCACAACCTTGTATGATTGCAATTGATTTGAAACCTCGTAATGGTAAATTGTACCTTACTTCAATCATTCGTTCTAACCGAGTATCGAAATCGGGATATGCAGATTATACAGCATTGGTAGAAATGGGACACTTCTTATCAGAACAAAGTGGATTAGAATTGGGTAAAGTAAGTGTACTTGCTTGTTCGTGTCATATTGGTGATATGAATGATGAGAAAAAGAAAACAATCAAGTTATTAGAAATCTTAAACAAATAATATGTGTGGCATCGTTGCAACCATAGGTTATAATACATCAGATGTAAATGTGATGTTAGATGCAATTGAGCATCGTGGTAAGGATTATCGAGGTATTAATGAATTTCAGGTACACGATAAAAAGATAGTTTTAGGACACAATCGTCTTTCCATTAATGATTTATCCAAATCAGGTAATCAACCTATGGAGTACGATGGAATTTGGTTAGTGGTTAATGGTGAGATTTGGAATTATCCCGAACTTCGAAAAGAGTATGAAGACCGAGGATATGAATTCAAATCTAATTCAGATTCAGAAATTATCTTATTCTTATATAAAGAAGGTGAATTACAACGATTAAACGGAATGTTCTCTTTTGTAATCTATGATGGGGATAAACTAACTCTTTCACGTGATTGGGTAGGTAAGATTCCACTTTATATTCACAGCACCAACAAATACATCATTGCTAGTGAGATTAAAGCAATCCAAACACAAGAAGGTATCAATGATGTAAAGATAGTTCCTAAGAACACTTTAATTGAGATTGATTTAGCAACTGATGAATTTACAATACATAAGGATTTCTACTTTAAGTTTTCTAATGAACCAACTAAAGTAACTTCACATGAAGAGGTTGGAGAAACTACTTTTAAGTTGTTGGAAAGTGCAGTTGATAAAAGATTGATTTCTGATGTACCAATCGCAACTTCATTAAGTGGAGGTATTGATTCAGCGATTATTACTTATCTATTAGCTCAACGAATTCCTGATATCAAAGCATACACTATCGCATTTGACCAAGAATCAAAGGATTTACAAAAGGCACGAGTATGTGCCGATGCAATTGGTGTAGAATTGGTAGAGGTATTTGTACCTCGCGATGAAGAAATTATTAAACAACGATTCATGGAATCAATTAGTGTGATTGAGTATCCATCTACTGTTCAAATGGAAGTGGGTATTTTACAATCATTTATCGCAGAAGAAATGGCGAAAGATGGAATCAAAGTTGCATTTAGTGGTGAAGGTTCCGATGAATCGTATGGTTCGTATGGTACATTTAGGATGTTCAGTAAAAAACCTGATTGGAGTGATGTTCGTAAAAATCTATTTGAAAAACAACACTATGGTAACTTACTCAGAGGTAACACCATTTTTATGAATTATGGTACTATTGAATTGAGATGTCCTTTCTTTGATACTGATTTCTTAAATTATACTACCAATCTTACTGATGAGTATCTTGCACATAAAAACCAATGGAAGTTACCACTTGCAAACGCATTCAGAGGTAAACTACCTGATGAGATTCTTGACCAAGAGAAAAGAGCATTCCAAAAAGGAACTAACTTCAAACAATATATTGAAGATATTATTTTGAATGATTCTAATATTAACTTTAATAATAGAAAAAATATGATTCATGTCATTGGAGATAACTTCAAAAAGATTCATGGGTTTTCACATAAGAAGTTAAGAGAAGAAGTTACAAATAACAATGTAGGAATTTATAGATGGATTTAGTTCAAACACCAATAGAAGAGTATCAAGTTAAAGGAAAAACTGTCTACGTTAAACGAGACGATTTAGTAGGCGATGGTATCAATTTCCCTCGTTGGGCTAAGATTGAAGGAATTCGTAGAATCTTAGAATCTGATTACATTGATAAGAATAAACCATTAGTTCACCTTTCAGTATATGGAAGTTGGACAGGGTGGGTATTATCACGATTGTGTAAGGAATATGGAATTGAGTTTATTTCAGCATACCCAACCTCCAAATCATATCCACCTGAGATTTTAGAAATCATTAAAAGTAATGGTGCAAAACTTCACCCAATGAAACCTAATATGATGAAACTTCTTGAGAACAAACTCAGAGGTGAAGCAAAAAGAAATGGTTGGCAGATGTTACCTTATGCGTTTAATCATCCTACCTATGTAAGTTATATGCAGAGTAGAATGAAGGAAGTATTGGAACAGGGTGATTATGACCATTTAGTAGTTTCTATGGGAAGTGCGGTAACTGCATCGGGATTGATTAGAGAGTTCCTACAATATAGTTCGTGGAAAGATATCCTAAAGAATAAAAGACAGGTACACACGATTACCATGTCATCTATCGAGTCTACCAAAGAAATCTTAAATTACAACAAGGCAGGTGATATCAATAACATCCACATCTATAAATCTCCATATTCATTTGATGATATGATGGATGATGTAATGGAATGGCCATTTGATTTAAATGAGTTTTGGGAGAGAAAAATGTGGTTATGGTTAACTGAAAACATTCAGAACCTTGATGGTAAAGTTCTCTTTTGGAATATCGGTGGCTCTTACAAAAAATCTTTAAATTTAAAGTAAAAAAGTTTCATAAAAATTTGGATTTCTCGATTTTATTTCGTATGTTAGTACTGTAATTGAGTGAGAGAGTTAAACCCAAAGATATGAAAAACGTTAAAACTTACGAACGATTGGTCAAGAAGGCTAATCTCGGAATTTGTGAAAATTCAAGAATGCCAAACCTTAACAAAGTTGGTGAACTACTAACTGAGTTAGGAATTAAAAACGATGTAACAACTTGGAGTTGTATGAAATGGACTTCAGCTGCAGGTTACCGATACAACACTTCGGGTGGTACTCGTGAGTACAATGGTTATCGATTGAAAGTTCCTGAAATTAATTTGAATATCAATTCAACCGATACATACTACTCTTGGAACACGAAACAATTCGCTAGAGAGTTGGTAAAATTAATTGAAGAAAAACTTGGATAATTCAGAAAAAAATATTATATTTGTAAAACATTCTAAACCCCTAAAAGATTTAAAGATATGAAGTTAATAAAACAACATGACTGTGAGAACATGATTTGGGCTCTACAAGGTCAACCATTAGAACATGGATTCGATGGTCAAAACTTCCTAATGGAGTGGGATGATAACTCCATTGGTTATGGTGGTAACTCCGTTATAAATAAGTTACTAAAAGATTCTAATGGTAGATGGTCTATCATTAGAGGACAACAAGGTGGTTCTTGTACCGATGAAAGATTTATCTACGGATTTATCGATAAGAAAAAGAGAAACAACGAGGAGAGAAATAGAAGTGAATCCAGCGGTTTAGCTGAGATGGGTGGTTCGGTTTCAACTCATAACTTTAGTACTAACGATATAGTTGGTTATGTAACTCCTGATAGAAAGTTTAGAATAGCGAAATTCGAATATGGATTTCCAAATGGGTTAGAAACATCAGAAGTAACCCCTTCCGATTTTGTAAAACTACAATCATTAAAAGTTAGTATTTACGAAGTTTCAAAGGAAGAATATTTGAATGAACATGGTCTTGGAAAATCATTCAACGGATGGTTTAATAAATCTCTCCTTTTCAAGGGAACACGATTAAGACCTGATTTTTACGGATTGGTTGATTTCGCATCAATGAGATATCAGTTCAGAACTGGTAAGAAATTAAAGTATGAACTTCATGTTGAAGGTGAAGAACCAATTTCACTTCCAACTAAAAGATTTTACTTTCCATGTAATTCGGGTGAACCGGTAACTCACTACTCTCAAATGTTAGAAGTTGAGGATACTGAAGGTGAAACACTCCACACAATTCATTGTGGTTCTGATGTGTATGAAGGAACTCTACATAGTTATGAAACAATCAGAGCTTCTCAGACTGATAAGTTGATGAAGTTGGAGAATATGGCTGGTGGCCAACACATGATTCACCCAACTCACTCTAAGAAGTTAGATTTCCCAACCATCGATGTAATTGATGCTAGTGGTACTTACATTACTACCGTTCCGTTGTTTACTACTAGTAGATGGGATGAGTTCTACAACAATAGAAAATGGTTCTTTGTTCTCACATCTGATTCAGCAGTTCCATTCGCAAGAATGAAGAATCAGTTCTCTAACATGGAGTTTCCAATTGAGTTAAGAGCTTACGTTAAGAGGTTGGCTAAAGAACTTGATTTAGGTCACACGGGTGCCAAAAAGATGTTAAAGAAGATTGAAGATGGTGAAGTTCAGAATTACGTAGATTGTTTACAAGACGAAAATAACCCATCACACGCTACGGTTCTTCTTAATACTGAGAAGATTATTGGTGGTAAGATTGAACTCAATAATATTGTTAGAGAGTGTACTACGTATTCTTTTAACACCGATTTGATTTTCAATTCAAACCACGAACACTTACTTGAGTGGCAGAAAGATGGAATGGATGATGAACACATCACCGAGTTTATCGCCAGATTGGTGATGCCAAGACATGAATTTAAAACATTAACGTGGGTTCATGGTGGTGAATCATCAAACTTAGTTGGTAAACTAAAAGAAGTAATAGAGGGTGGTCGTGTTAATCTTGAAGGAATTGAGAAAATTCAAACAGTTAACAAGAAAGATTTCTACACTACTAAAGGTTACCAAAACGCAACAATCATTTATCAGAAGTAAATGTACGAAGGAGAAGATTATTTCGAACAATTTAAAGGAATGGTTCCCTATTTAGAAATAGATAGGGAATCACTTCAATATATAAAGGATAATTGGACACGTGAAGAGGCTAGTGAAAAACTTGCTGATGTTTGTATGACATACGAACTTCCCCTACGAGAAACAACCATAGAACTGGCACGAGAGGATTATCAGAAACTCAAAGGAGTACGATGGAACGAACTTCTCGTTGATGGTCAATGGTTCCCTCGAAAGGCAGAAAATTTACGTTATACGTTGGAATATGAAGGTAAGATGATGTACTTCAAAAGATACAACGTAGGTAACCGAGCATCTGATTTCTTTCAACAGGCAAATCGTTGGTCAGTAGATGGTTCTCAAGGACCAGGACCAGTTACGACATGGGGTAATCCTAAGTTTATGAAAACTTTAATGGGACCTTATTTCACCTTAGGATTAGAAGAAATAAATCGTAAAACTCTTCGAACTTGTTTATCACTTAGAAAGTACACTGCAGCACAATTCAAACCATCGGTTGCAAAAGCTTTATATGATTACTTCAAGGCAGAAACTATTATTGATTTCTCAATGGGCTGGGGTGATAGATTATGTGGATTCTATACTTCAGAAACAGGAAAGAGGTATATTGGGTTAGACCCACGAAAGGAAAATCATCCAATTTATCAAGAACAAGTGGATTTCTACGAATCAAACAACGGATTCTTTGAACATACTCGAGAAGTAGAAATGCACCAAATTCCTGCTGAAGATTTTGATTACACTCCATACCATAATCAAGTAGATTTAATATTTACTTCACCTCCTTACTTTAATGTGGAGAAATACTCCCACGATAACACTCAAAGTTGGGTAAGGTATAAAAACATTGATGTATGGAACGAGCACTTCTTACATACTGCATTGGGTAAAATGATTCCAACATTAAAAGAGGGTGGAATTATGGCAATCAATATTTCAGATGTATATTCAAACAATGGTAAGGAGAGAACAAATCTTGCTATTGTAAATCCAATGTGCGATTTCTTAACTTCACAAGGAATGAAGTACAAAGGATGCATTGGTATGGAAATGGCAAAAAGACCCAATAGTGGGGGAGCAGGAACTGCACGAGAAACAGGAATCCACAATTGGAGTGAAGAAATGATGGAAAGTGCAGAACAAAATAAATCAGTTGCGTTCGGGGAACCAATATGGATATTTGAAAAGTAATGGGAATAGAAGAGGTATTTAAAAAGTATTACAATATGAAACCCTATCTTCAGATTGAAGAAGATGAGTGGCAACATATTATTACTACCTATGAAAAGGATGAAGTAGTAGATGAGTTAGCAAAATGTCTACATACCTATCCTTGCCCAATACCTGAAATATCCGAGGAAGAAACCTTAAAATCACTCAGTAGACTAAAAGGTGTAAAATGGGGAGATTTGCTAATTGAAAAAGAGTGGTTCCCACGCAACGAAAGAAAATCAAAATATCCATTAACTCCAAAATACTTTAAAAGAGATAATAGTGGAAACAATGCATCAAACCCATTCCATATTGAAAATCGATGGAAGGTAGATTGGACAAGAACCCCATCGGGTTGGAGAACCTGGCAGACGGTAGATGGTATCAAAACTATTGTACGAGCATTTTGGAGTTTGGAAAAGGTTCTAACTAAAGTAGATTTACAAACTATTAGAATGGCAACCACATTACGAAAGTATGTAGCATCTCAGTTCAAACCATCGATTGCAAAAGTATTCTACGATTATTTCAAATCAGAGAATGTATTAGATTTTTCAGCAGGTTGGGGAGATAGGTTGGCGGGTTTCTATTGTGGTGAAACTACCAAACACTATGTTGGTATTGACCCAAACACTTTGAATCATCCTAACTACCAAAAACAAGTTGAGTTCTATAAAAAGAATCAAACGTTTTTTGAGGAACCAAAGAAAGTGGATTTGATTTGTTCACCTGCAGAAGATGTGGATTATTCACAATATGAATATTACTTTGATACAATATTTACTTCACCACCGTACTTTGATGTAGAACGATACTCAGATGAAGATACTCAAAGTTGGGTAAGATATAAAGATATTGATACTTGGAATACTGAATTTCTACACAAAACACTTGGTAAATTAATACCTACCTTAAAAGAAGGTGGTATTCTTGCAGTAAACATTGCTGATGTTTATTCTGCCAAAGATAAGGATTACTTTGATATTTGTAACCCAATGAATGATTTCTTAATTTCTCAAGGTTTGAAATACTATGGTTGTATTGGGATGGAAATGACTAAACGATTTAATTCAGGTGGAGCAGGAAATGCAAAGAGTGAGTATTTCGATGAACATTTGAAAGAAAAAACTGAAAATACAAAAGATATTGCTTTTGGAGAACCTATTTGGATTTTTCAAAAATAAATCGTATATTTGTAACAATTAAAAAAATAAAATAGTTTGTACAAAAACGTATATTACCAACGAGAAAAAAACTTAGTACATCTTTGGGATGACAAACTTGGATATCGTACTTTTCCATATACTCGATATGCATATGAGAAAGTGATGAATGGGGAATATCAATCCATTTATGGTGATAAGTTAACCAAAATTTACAAGTTCAAGAAAGATGACCCTGATTTGTTTGAATCAGATGTACCCGAAACTACTCGAGTTTTGGTAGATACTTATACCGATTCAGATTTACCATCGGAGGGGATTACCACACTTACTTTCGATATTGAGGTAGAGATGGAATCTGGTCTTCCTGATACTGAAAAGGCAGAAAACGAACTTACTGCAATAGGTCTTCATGATAATATCTCAAACCAATATTGGGTATTGGTTATGGATAAGAGTGGTAAGATGGTAGAAAAGAAAACCGATAAGGCAATCGTACTACCATTTACTGATGAACGAGATATGTGTAGAAAGTTCTTAGATTTGTACGAAGGTATTGCACCTGACATCGTTACAGGTTGGAACATTGATTACTTCGATATCCCGTATCTATTCAATCGTTTGAAACGAATCCTTGGAGAAAATCAAGCAAAACGATTATCACCAATTGGTCAAGCATTCTATTCACCATATCGTAGTAGATGGTTTCTTGCTGGAGTAAGTTGTTTGGATTACCTTTCACTTTACAAGAAGTTTAACTATACCGAATTACCAAACTATCGTTTGGATACGGTTGGTAGACTAGAAGTTGGTAAGGGTAAGATTGAATATCAGGGTTCACTTGATGATTTATTTAATCAGGATATTGAGAAGTTCATTGAGTATAACTTGGTGGATGTTGAGATTGTGGTAGAGTTGGATAAAAAACTTCAATTCATCGATTTATGTCGAGGTATTGCACACGCAGGACACGTACCTTATGAAGATTTTGTTTATTCTTCCAAATACCTCGAAGGTGCGATGTTAACTTATCTTCGTAGAAAGAACTTAGTTGCACCAAACAAACCTCAGGATAGAAAAGAAAAACTTGCAGCACTTAAAGAAGCAGGTGAGGAAAAATTCATCGGTGCATATGTAAAAGACCCGATTGTGGGTAAGTATGATTGGGTATATGATTTGGATTTAACATCACTATATCCATCGATTATTATGACACTCAATATTTCCCCTGAAACTAAAATGGGGATGATTGATAATTGGGATGCTCAGGAGTTCCTAAAAGGTGAAAGAGATACTTATACTATAAATGGAAATGAGTTCACACGAGAACGTATAGAGCAAGTTTTAAAAGAACAAAAATGGTCAGTATCTTCCAATGGTGTAGTTTATCGAACTGATACCGTAGGTTGTATTCCTGGTATTCTTGATATTTGGTTCAATCAAAGGGTTGAGTTCAAGAATGAAATGAAGAAATATGGAAAAGCAGGAGATAAAGAAAAATACGCTTTCTATCACAAACGTCAGTTGGTTCAGAAGATTCTACTTAACTCTCTTTATGGTGTACTTGGTCTTCCTGCCTTTAGGTTTTATGATGTTGATAATGCTGAGGCTGTTACCACAACAGGACAGACAGTTATTAAATCAACTGCAGATATGGGTAATATCAAGTACAATAAAGAACTTGGAACTACTGACGTTGATTCTAACATCTACATTGATACCGATTCCGTCTTCTTCTCTGCCGTACCTCTTTTAGACCATCGTAATCCAAATTGGAAAGATGATGACCAGGATACAATTGCTAGTAAAGTAAACGATATTGCTGGTGAGATGCAAGATTATCTAAACGATTTTTATGATATTCTTTCAGAAAAAATCTTTAATGTAGATAGAACTAAACATCGATTAGAGATTAAGAAGGAGTATGTTGCTAAAGCAGGGTTGTGGGTAGCAAAGAAAAGATATGCTCAATGGATTATTTCAGATAATGGTGTACCTGTTGACAAGTTAGATGTAAAGGGGTTAGATGTTAAACGCTCATCATTCCCAAAAGCATTCCAAGATATCATGGCAGATGTGTTAATTTCAATTCTACGAAGTGAAACTGAAGAACAAATTTCGGATAAAGTTTATAACTTTAAGAAAGAAATGACAGAACTTCCTTTTGTAGATGTTGCTAAAAACTCCGCAGTTAAAAATATCAGTAAGTATCTTCCAAAGAAAAGACAACTATTTGAATTGATGAAAGGTACACCTGCACACGTTAAAGCAGCAATATCTTATAACGATTTACTCTCACATTATAATGCACCATACAAATACTCTCCGATGAGAGATGGTGATAAGATTAAGTGGGTGTATTTGAAAACAAATCCACTTGGATTAGATGCAGTTGGATTTACGGGTTACGAAGACCCACCTGAGATAATTGAGTTTATTTCAACCTATATTGACCACAATAAAATCTTTGAACGAGAACTAAAAGGTAAACTTCAAGATTTCTTTGATGCCATCGGTTGGGGAGAGGTAATTTCAGAACAAAAAGTAGCAGAGAAATTTTTCTCATTCTAATTTGTTTATATCAAAATAATTTCGTATATTTGTAACACTTAAAATAAATCTTAAAAGTAAATTATGGAAAAAAGTAACATTAATCGTTTCGTACAAAAGTACAATCTTGCTGGTTTAGTTGAATCAGTTAAGTGGGAAACAAAAGACAACACCCTTACTACTTCCTTTATTTCTGATGATAAATCAGTATTAGGTTCGGTAAGTTTTTCTGATTTTCAATTCGAAGATTCAGAATTGGGTATCTATGATACTTCTAAACTAACAAAAATGTTAGGTGTACTTGATAGTGATATCGAGTTTGCTATCTCAGATGTGAGTGGTAAACCAGTATCTCTCAAGTTTAAAGATGGTTCAACTTCAGTAAACTATATGTTGGCAGACCTTTCGGTTATCCCAAATGTACCTGATTTGAAACAACTTCCTCCTTTCAATGTAAAGATTAAGTTAGATGATACATTCATCTCACGTTTCATTCGTGCAAAAGGTGCATTACCTGATGAAAATAACTTTACCTTTACTTGTAAGAACAATCATGGTCAGATTGTATTAGGACATTCTAATATCAATACTAACCGAATCTCTATCGATGTAGATTGTGAATGTGATGGTGATGTAGACCCAATCTCATTCTCAGCAACTTACCTCAAAGAAATCCTTGTGGCAAATAAAGAGGCAAGTGGTGCAACGTTAAACATCTCATCTCAGGGATTATCTCATATTCAATTCCAAGTAGATGAGTATGAATCAAACTACTACCTTGTAGAAACTCAATCTTAATTATGTCGAAGTACTTTTACGAACGAAGCAAATTTTCCGAGTTTAAATCCAACACAACTTATCATCAGTTACTTTCAATGACTGATGGTGAGTTTGTGGATTGGGCTAAACTCCTTCGTAAGGAAGTTACTGAACAATGGGATGAAAGAGGTACTCCACCAGTTATTGGTAGAGATGAAAGTGGTATTATTGATTCATTTAAGAAACTTAAATCTAATCCTGCTGATTATTGGGAGAAAGATTTAAGTGGTGATGAAGAATCATTAGGTATCATTAAGAACTTCAACAAAGATGCATCCGTTGTAAATCAGTTCTTTCCTACGATGTTAAAAACCAAAATCTCAATTGGTAAATCTGCAGATGGTGGATTATCAATCTATGACCATTTTGGTGACCCTGAACTTGAAGAAAAGTTTGTTAAGATTATGAAACGTGCAGTAAAACGAGATTCTATGTATTCTTGGTCACGTTCTATTGTCAACAAAAGAGATGAAAATCCTTTTTGGAATGGTCAATCGGGTTATGATTTCATTAAAGAAGTTCACGAAGGAAAAATATTCGTTGGTAAATACTCAGACTACGGTATCGTACTTGCTAAAGTAAAAGAAGATACCTTAGGTAATTATGGAACCTTTAATGCAGAATATGTAGGTTTTGGTAATTTATACCTTTCAGGAGAACAGGTTCGAGAGTTACGTGATAATGGGTATTTAGATAATACACAACTTGCTAATGTAGGTAATATCGAAGATGGATATGAACTTGCAGATGGTACAAAGAAAAACTATCACTACCTAATTCGTTGGTATGATAAAACTGATGGAATCTTCCCAAAGATTCTTCAAGTGTTCCGTTTAAGTTGTGGACAACCAGCGGTAAACTTTCCTGCATTAACTGCAAAGTGGATTTACGAAAACTATACCAATCATATCGAACAAGAAGACCCACTTCATATTTACGATTCATCGAGTGGTTGGGGTGGTAGAATTATTGGTGCAATGAGTTCTCGTAAGAAAATTCATTATATAGGAACTGACCCAAATCCCGATACATTTATTCCTGAACTTAACATTTCTCGATATGAGTATGTTGCTAAGTTCTATAACGATAAATGTGTTGATGATTTCTCAGATAAACTTACTAATTTTTTTGATGTAGAGAAACAAGGTAATACCTATGAATTATTCCAAGATGGTTCGGAGTTGATTCAGAATAATCCACGATTCCAAAAGTATAAAGGTAAGTTAGATATTGCGTTTACTTCACCACCTTACTTTAATCGTGAACAATATTCACAAGATGAAAATCAATCTTTCAAGGCATATGGTGAGTATGAAGATTGGAGAGAAAACTTCCTTAGACCAACTCTAACTACAATCTATGAGTATCTAAAAAATGATAGATATGTGTTGTGGAATATTGCAGATATTAAAATTGGTAAATCAATTTACTATCCACTTGAACAAGATTCTATTGATATCTTAAAGGAGTTGGGATGTGAATATAAAGGTAAACTTAAAATGTTGATGACACGAATGGTTGGGTTAGACCCATCTAAAACGGGAATCAAAAACTCAGTAGAGTATAATGGTAAAGTTTACAAATACGAACCTATTTTTGTATTTCACAAACCATGATAAATTTTAGAAACTACATCGAAGCAATTCCTGATTATCCGAAGGATGGTATCATCTATCGAGATATTCAACCTCTTCTAATGAATCAGACGGTATTCAAAGAAGCAATCAAACGAATGGGTAATATGACAGATATACCTGATTATTGGGTTGCATTAGAATCACGAGGATTCCTCTTTGCATCTGCACTATCTTATAAATTTGGTGGTGGTATTCGATTAATTAGAAAACCCGGTAAACTTCCTAACGAAGGTATCTTAAGTGTACCTTATGAGTTGGAATATGGAAAGGGACACTTAGAGATGGCAATCTTTGATGAAGAGGATGCCACTTGTGTAATCGTAGATGATGTACTTGCAACAGGTGGTACAATGGAAGCAGCACAAACTCTTTGTGAAGCAAATGGATTAGAGGTAATTGATAAGATAGTTCTCGTTGATATTGGTATTAGTAATGTGGATGATGTAAAATCGTTAGTATATTATGGCGAGTAACATCCTACTACTTTCAGCAACTCCATTAGAACATGGTAGAAAAACTATTGGTGAATATCCAATACACTTTACTGGCGTAGGAAAGATATCCTCAGCATTAAGAACTACGGAACTAATAAAGGAACATCGTCCGCTATTGGTAATCAATTTCGGTTCTTGTGGTAATCTAAAGAATCACAAAGTTGGGGAGTTGTTAAGTGTAGGTATCGTTCATAACGATATTGATGCAAGACCTTTTGGTGAGTATGGTCAAACACCATTTACTCCATTAAAAGAAATTGGATTAGATTCTAAATCAGATATCAAGTGTTTTACTACTGATATGATTTACGATAGTGGTAGAGGAGATTATCCAAGAAAGTACCAGGAAATGATTCGAGAATGTGATGTAGTGGATATGGAACTATATGCAATTGCACACGTTTGTAAATACTATTCTAAACCTCTCTTATCCTACAAATGGGTGAGTGATGATGGTAACCCTGATAAATGGGAAGAGAACGCAGCACTTGGGTTTGATAAATTTGAACAATATTTTAGAGAAAACTTTATAAAATAAACGTATGTTTTTTGAACAATCAGAAGAACGAGTAAACAATTCACTTTGGGTAGAAAAATACAGACCTAAAGCATTAAAAGATTATGTAGGAAATGAACATTTGAAAGCAAAGGTTCAGAACTACATTGAACAAAAAGATGTACCACACTTACTCTTTTATGGAAAAGCAGGTACAGGTAAAACTACCCTTGCAAAGTTGATTGTAAATACACTCCAATGTGATTACATCATTATCAATGCATCGGATGAGAGAGGTGTTGATACAATCCGTAATAAGGTAAAATCATTTGCATCAACCGTAGGATTCTCAGGTATGAAAATCATCATCCTCGATGAGTTTGATTACATGACACCTGATGCACAAGCAATCCTTCGTAACTTAATGGAAACTTTTTCAAAACATTGTCGATTTATTTTGACCTGTAATTATGTGGAAAAAGTAATTGACCCGATTCAATCTCGTTGTCAAACTTTCCAAATCATCCCTCCAACTAAGAAGGATGTTGCAGTACAAGTTTCTAAAATTCTAACTGCAGAAGAAATCTCATTTGAACCAAAAGGGTTGGTACCTATCATTGATGCATCATATCCTGATATTCGTAAGATTATCAATACTTGTCAATTGAACTCAATTAAAGGTGAGTTACAAGTAGATGTTCAGAACCTATTGGAAAATGATTACAAACAAAAGGTAATTGATATTCTAAAATCAAACGATGATGGTAGAAACAAATATATGAATATCAGAAAGGCAATCGCAGATAGTAAGGCAACTGATTTTACTGATTTGTACACGATTATGTATGAAAAGGTAGATGAGTATGCACCAAATAATACTGCTAATGTAATCCTTACACTTGCAGAAGGACAATATAGATGTGCGATGAGTGTGGATAAGGAAATTCCAACCATAGCATCAATAATTCAAATTATAAATTTATTAAAATAATGGCAAAGATAGTAGGAATGGGTGGTGACCAAGGAGAACAAACCCAAGGTGGAAACACTAAAATCGATTTAGGAAAATCAAGACCCATCGTTTGTGGGGAATGTGGATATGATACATTTGTAGATGGTGCAAAGTTTCGTAGAATCTCTAAACTAATCACAGGAACACCTCAGGATGTTATCGTCCCAATTGATGTTTACCTTTGTGGTAATTGTGGTGAAATTGTTCAAGATTTACTTCCCGAACAATTAAAAGTACTAGAAGAATTAGATAAGAAAAGAAACGAAAAATAATGGCAAAATCTCTATTTGACCATATCAAAGCAATCACAGGAGAACAAGACCCAAAGTATTGGGAAAAGTTGGATGAGGGTGATAGAAAGACATGGAGTAACTACATGGTATTCCGTTTTCTTTCTATGAATACCGATTGGATTGACTTGATTGCAGAGATACAACCATACGTTCAGAAACTACCTCCTCAAACTCTTTATCGAACTTTGATTGATTTAATACCTAAGGGTAGACATTACTTAAAGTATGTAAAGGGTAGTAAAACTACTAACTACGAAACTTGGTTACAAGAAATCATAGTAAGAGAGTTTGAGTGTTCAATTAGAGAGGGAGATGAATACTTAGATATCTTACATACAACTCGTAATGGCCGAGAGGAGATTAAAAAGTTGTGTGAAAGGTATGGAATAGAACAAAAACAAATTACAAAATTAAAGTTAAAAGTTTGATATTCTCAAACTTTTTTCGTATATTTGAGTATTAAGAATAAATTATGGCAAAAGTAAGTTTCTCACAATATCAGTTATATTCAACCTGTCCCCGAGCATACAAACTCAGGTACATCGATAAGTTGGGAGAATCATCTGCCAACATTTATACAATTTTCGGAACTGCTATTCACGAAACAATTCAACATTTCCTTTCGGTGATGTATGGTGTTTCTAAGAAACAAGCAATGGAAATTGATACTGATAAGTTGTTGTTAGAGTGGATGAGAAAAGAATTCATCAAAGAAAATGATAAATTAACTGAAGGCACAATATGTACTCAGTTAGAATTGGAGGAGTTCTATGGTGATGGTAGACGAATCATTGAGTGGTTCAAAAAGAAGATTGATAAGTTTTACACTAAGACGGGTTTTGAGTTAGTAGGTATTGAGATTCCTTTAAATGCAAAAGTAAAAGAGGGGGTTCACTTCATCGGATTTGTGGATATTGTGATGAAGGATTTATCAGATAACTCCATTATCATTATTGATTTGAAAACCTCAACTATGGGGTGGAACAAATATCAGAAAGCAGATAAATATAAGAACGCTCAGATTGTAATTTACAAAAAGTACTACTCAGAACTATTCAACGTTCCATTGGATAAGATTAAGGTAGAGTATCAGATTATGAGAAGAAAACTCTACGAAGATGCTCCGTTTCCAATTCCTTATATTTCAAGACACGTTCCTGCAAATGGTAAACCAACCGTCAATCGAGTTCACAAAGAATTTATGGAATTTGTGGATGAGGTATTTGATGATGAAGGTAAGTTTAGAGATTTACCATATCCAAAGGTGCCGGGAGACCGGAATAAGAATTGTAAGTTTTGTGAGTTCCTCCAACGAGGATTATGTGATGGGAAACCATCGTAAAAAAATAATTCCATATACTTATATATAAAGATATATAAATGAGATATGGAAACAAAACTAACAACCGTAAAAATTTTAAAGGATGTATATTCAAATTTTAAACAAGTTTCGTTCGAATCAAATGTTACACTACAAAAGATAGTTAATAGAACAGTTGAAAGATACGTTTCCGATTTAGAATTCAGACAAGAAATGAATGAATATACCGCACTACAATGTAGTGGTTCACAATTTTAAAAAGTTATTGATAATAAGTTATGAGTAAAAAGAAAATCCTTCTCCTTTCAGATGACATGAGAATGAGTAGTGGTATCGCTACTATGAGTAAAGCATTGGTAATGGGTACCGTCCACAAATATGATTGGTATCAAGTAGGAGCAGCAATTAACCATCCCGATAAAGGTAAAGTTCTTGATTTATCACAAGATATTCAGAAAAGAACAGGTGTAGAAGATGCTAATGTAAAAATCTTACCTTGGACTGGGTACGGTGACCAAAATTTGTTAAGACAACTAATGAATCAGGAACAACCTGATGCGATTCTTCACTTCACGGACCCTCGTTATTGGACATGGTTATATGAAATGGAGCATGAAATCAGAGAAAATTGTCCAATTCTTTATTATACTATTTGGGATGATTTACCTGACCCACTTTATAATAGAAATTATTATGAAAGTTGTGATTGGTTAGGTGCAATCTCTCGTCAAACTTATGGTATTGTTTCTCGATTAACTAAGAGAACTGATAAACCAACTTGGAAACCTCACTCAGATTGGCAAGTATCTTATGTACCACATGGAATTAATCCTGAAGAATTCAAACCAGTAGATGTAGATTCAGAATTAAAAAGTAAACTACTCGTAGGTAATGAATATGATTTCGTATTCTTCTGGTCAAATCGTAACATTCGTAGAAAACAACCAGCGGATGTGATTATGGCATTTAAAGAATTTTGTGACAGAATCGGAAAAGAAAAAGCAAATAAAGTTGCACTTTTGATGCACACAACACCAAAAGATAATAATGGTACCGATTTACCAACGGTTGTAGAAACTCTTGCACCAGGTTGTAATGTAATTTTCTCAACCAATAAATTAAATACTGAACAATTAAATCAACTTTATAATATGGTTGATTGTACAATTAACATTGCCGGTAATGAAGGATTTGGTTTAACAACGGCAGAATCAGTTATGGCAGGAACACCAATCATTATCAATGTAACAGGTGGATTACAAGACCAAGCTGGATTCAAAAAAGATGGTGAGTATCTAACCGCTGAAGATTACATTGAGATTGGTTCACTTCATAGATGGAGAGATTGGGAAGGTAAAGTAGAGCATGGTGTATGGTGTAGACCTGTGTGGAGTAGAGTACAATCATTGACAGGTTCGGTACCAACTCCTTACATTTGGGATGACAAGGTTGATATTCATGATTTAACTGATGCAATGGAAGAAATGTATAACACCCCGAAAGAAACCCTAAAAGAAAATGGGCTGGAAGGTAGAAGAGCATTTATTGAAGATATGGGATTAAATTCAGAAAATATGTGTCAACAACTTATCAATGGTATTGAAACTACTTTTGAAAATTGGAAACCTCGCAGAAGATACGAATTATTTAAAATTGCATAAGATGATGTATATTAAAAAATCACAAGATTATTTTGATAGATTTAAGAACAAAGATATAAAGGGATTATCGCATCTATATTCTTCAGATATTCACTTAGTTGATTGGGATATTAATATCAAAGGTAGAGAAGAAGTACTAAATGCAAACGCTGGGTTGTTTGATTTAGATTTTACTTTAGATGTACATACTATCCATCATTCCAATAATAAAACCTTTAACGAAATTACAATCACAATTGGTGAAGAAAAGTTGGAGATTATGGATGTAATCACTTTCAACGAAAATTACCAAATTATAAATATTACCGCATATAAAAGATAAGAAGTTATGAGCAAACCTTTATTAGTATATCAAGCACCTGTATTTACCCGAAGTGGCTACGGAGACCATGCAAGAGATATCCTTAGAAGTTTATTTGATTTAGATAAGTACGATGTAAAAATTGTACCAACTCGTTGGGGAAACACTCCACAAAACCAAGCAGACCCAAGTACTGAATTTGGACAAAAAATGTTAGCAAACGTTGCTACTCAAGTTAGTAGAAAACCGGATATCTTTATTCAGATGTCAGTTGCTAACGAATTTGAACCAAAGGGTAACTTTAATATTGGTATCACTGCAGGGGTGGAAACAACCGTAATTCCAAAAGAGTTTATTGATGGTGCAAATAAAATGGATTTAATTCTCGTACCTTCACAATTTACTAAATCTCTTTTTGATAAAACCCAATTTCAGGAACAAAACAAGCAAACCGGTGAAGTGATTAACGTTTTTAAAACTCAAAAACCTGTTGAAGTTCTTTTTGAGGGGGTAGATATTGACACTTATATCAACTATCCAAAATCAGAAATAGATGTGTTAGAAGGTATTGAAACTGATTTTAATTTCTTATTTGTGGGTCATTGGCTAAAAGGAAACTTGGGCCAGGATAGAAAGGATGTTGGTATGGTAATCAAAACTTTTGCAACTGTCTTTAAGTACTTACCAAAAGATAAAAGACCAGGTCTTATCCTAAAAACATCTCATGCAGGATTCTCAGTAATGGATAGAGAAACTACACGAGAAAAAATTGAAAATATAATTAAAGATTTGGGTAGTGATATACCACCAATTTATTTATTACATGGTGATTTAAAAGATACTGAAATGGCAGAACTTTACAATCACCCAAAAGTAAAGGCAATGGTATCATTTACTAAAGGTGAAGGATATGGTAGACCACTTGCAGAGTTTGCAACAACAGGTAAACCAATCTTGGTTTCTAAGTGGAGTGGTCATGTAGATTTCTTACCCGAGCAACATACAGTTTTCCTCGATGGTCAATTAACTGATATTGATAGTTCTGCTCAAGATAAGTTTTTAATTAAAGAATCGAAATGGTTTACTGTAAATTACTCAAATGCAGCAAATAAACTTTATCAGGTATTCAATGAGTATGATTCGTTCTTACAAAAAGCATCAGGATTAAGAACTAACATTGTAAATAACTTTACGATGGAAAAAATGACAGAAGAACTTGGTAAAATTATGGACAAATATACAGGAAATATTCCTGTACAAAAAGCATTTAATTTACCTAAATTGGGAGAAAATAAACTCAAGTTACCTAAATTAAATAAACAACCTGAAAAACCCGAACTTAAATTACCAAAACTAACTAAATTGTAATGGCTGAACAAAAACAAAATTTTAGTAGACAATACAGACAATTTATTCAAAAAGAAGAACGAATTTCAAGAATGATGATACAACCAAATGATGTCTATCGAATTTCTACCTATAAGTACTCTGATGGTAAAACACGTTCTTTAAAGGGAGTTGATGAAACATTAATTTTTGTTACTGGTGTATATAAAAAGGTAATTTATGGATTAAAATTATCTGATTTAAAACCTCAGTATTTTTTTGAATGGGGAAAGAAAATTATTACTGATAAAGAAGTTTTAAATGAAGATAAAGAACTTGTATTATTATCAGAGTTAGCCCCATCAATAGATATATCGGGTGATAGAATTTATAAAGCACATATAAAAAACTCTGCATTACTTAAAAAACCACAAATACCATTTAGAACTTACAACTTAGATGGTATTAAATATGTGAGTAAAGTTTATTTTAAGAAAGAAATATTAGAAAGATATTATGCTTAATGTTACATACGCAATCACAGTTTGCAACGAAATAGAAGAGATTACGAGGTTAGTAAACTTTCTTCATCCGAGAATTCAACCGGATGATGAGATTTTAATTCAATACGATGAAGATGGTGTTACTAAAGATGTTCAAGATTATTTAAATATAGTCAATACACTTCATCAAAATATTAGAGTGGTTGGATTTCCACTCAATGATGATTTTGCTTCATTTAAGAATAATTTAAAAGAAACCGCAAAGGGTATCTTTATTTTCCAAATCGATGCTGATGAAATTCCGCATGAATATTTGATTGAGAATATGCACGAATTATTGGAAGCAAATAAAGATGTAGATTTGTTCTTTGTACCAAGAATCAATACAGTAGAAGGATTAACACAGGAACATATTAACAAATGGAGATGGAATGTAAACGAACAGGGTTGGGTAAACTGGCCAGATGTTCAGACACGAATCTATCGTAGAACTTCAGAGATTGAATGGGAAGGTAAAGTGCATGAAAGAATCAAAGGGTATAATACTCTTACGGTATTACCTCAAGAAGAGGTGTTTTCTCTATATCATCCAAAAGATATTAAAAGACAAGAAAAACAAAACGAATACTACGAAACACTTTAATTATGGGAGTAATACAAAAAGAATTAGCAAGAGTAGAATTCAAAGACCAGGCATTAGGTTATTTAGAAATTGAACTAAATGATGGTCCGATAATTCACTTACAAAATGATGCACTTAGAATAGAAATGAAACCTGAAGAATTTACTCAGTTCGCATCTCATGTTGTCAATAGTGCAAATAAAATGATTGAATATAAAAAAATAACTTCATACGATGACTAAAGATATCTTAATTAAAGAAACATTTAAAATCATCAATGAGGTTACAAATGGAAGATTTTCTACTTTACGAAATTTAGATTTGATTCCAACCGAATCTTCGATTGAAAATGATATTGATGTTTTAATTCCAACCATTTATATCAAAGATGTGGTAGATACAGTAAAACCAATAAACTACCAAATATATCAGGATAATTCCCCTTGTTTGTATGGTGCACAACCACATATTCATTTCAAACATCAAGAATTGGATGTTCACTTTGATATTATGACAGGAATGTATTATAGAAGTGTTGCAAACAACGTTGCATTTGTTAATATAGATAAAAGATTAACGAGAAGTGCATTAGATAATAGAGTTGAAGTAACGGATGTGTATATCAACCACCTACATCCAAATGATGAATTGGTTCATTTAGTTTGTCATTGTATTTTTGATAAGAGAAAAACAACTGATAGATACGAAGCAAGAATTTTAGAGTTAATTGATAAGGTAGATTCTGACAAAGTATATCGATTAATGGATATGATTTTCTACAAAGTTACGGATACTATTCATCAGAAAGTTATGAGTGGTGATGTAAAAAATTTATTTAATGATTACATAACTTTTAAAGATTATTAAGATGAAAAAGAACGCAATATACACAATCGTAGTAGGAAAGGAAGCAGAAGATTATGCAGAATATTGTATTCCATCACAAAAACATTACGCAGAATCTATTGATGCTGAATATTATGTTTTAGGTGAAGAGGTATTTCGTCCTGAATATCCAACTGGTCATTTTAATTTAATATCTGCAATCGAACACTTTTTACAATCAGGTCATGAAAGATTTCTTTACATGGATGCAGATGTAATCATCCATAAAAATACTCCTGATATTTTTCAAGAATTTGAAAAAGGAGAATTATACCTTAGATATGGAAACACGTATGATATTTGGTATGATTGGATGGTAGAAAACCAAACCCAACTTTCAATGGATGGGTTAAAGGATTTATTCGAATACTATTGGAGTTCGGGTATCATTTTGGCAGATAGAATTCATCTTGAAAAAATGATGGAGTTTTGGAAACCACCTTATGTTGTAGGACAGTGGGGAGGCGAAATGGGACACATGAATTGGGCAATCGGTAAATCGGGATTACAACCAACCGAACTTCCAGCAAGATGGCATTTTACTCGAATTTGGGCAGACGGATATAGAGGAAAATCTCTACAAGATGCTGAAGTAGATAAAATTCAAGATATCTATATGATGCATTATGCAGGATGTGGTCATAAACCAACTGCAATTCAGAAAGATTTGGAATTGTATGGTTATATGGGTTGTGATGATGGTTTGTTCTTAGAAGATTTGGATGCACACATGAATGTAAACGCTGGTATGATTCCACTTGCAGGTGATAAGTTACGAGGAACCATAATGAATGATAGATTAGATATAGAAGATAACATCGGAGAATCAATCCATATTCATTACAAAAACTTTAGAATGGATTTTACTATTAGAGATTTTTTGAGATTAGCAGAAGGTTGTTCTGATGCTCTTCAAAAATTATATAATCAATGATGGAAACTCCTTTTCTAATAAACACGAATGTATCGAGTTTTGAAGAATACATTAGTTCTCTTGCTACAACTGGTAAGAAGAACTACAAATATACTGTTAAACACAATAATGATTTAACTTACGATTTAATTCAGTATGATGCAGAAATAGTTTATTTCTTCATGGTACTCTGGCAACAGCAATTAATTCGTGGTGAAAAAAGACAATGGGGATTTCCACCACAACACATTCATAGTTTGAATCAATTAGGTGTTATTGATTTGTTTGCAGCATATACGGAAGATAATACTATTTTATCAATTCATTTTGTTGAACGATTTGGTGAATATGTTTATTGTCATCCACCTCTATATAACAAAGAAACTACAAACCATCGATATATGGCAAAGTATATGTGGTTTAATTTGATAAAACATTACATCAATCACTCAGAAGTAAAATGGGTTGATTTCGGAGCAGGTTATCGAGGTACGTGGGTTGATTTGATTAAAAATAGAGAACAATACAAAGATAAAATGGCTTACAAATGGTTGTATGTTCCACAAGAAGTAAAAGATAATCCCGATTCACAACTTCCCTATGTAGTTGCTAAAGAAGGATATAAAAGAAAATTAGTTATACAAAATGAAAAATAAGTGGTTTATTGGAATAAAGAAAAGAGGCGAAGATTTATTTGATACTACTGATTATGTATCAATTAATTCACCTGTTGGAACTTATTATGCAGACCCATTTGTGTATAAACATAATGGTGTAAATTATTTATTTTTTGAAGAATATGATTACAAAAAAGGTGTCATATCTTATAGTATTATTAATGATGATTTATCTATTACAACTCCTACTAAAATTATAGAAGAACCATTTCACTTATCATTTCCAAATGTATTTGAAGACGATGGTAAAATTTATATGATTCCTGAAACAGGTGATTCGGGTAAGATTATTCTATATGAAGCAAAAGAGTTTCCAAACAAATGGGTACCTTCAAAAATAATAGCAGAAAATGTAAGAACTTCAGATATTGAAATAATTCAACGTGATGGTAAGTACTTCTTATTTACAACTTCTGGTATTGATTTGGATAACAAGTTAACTATTTTTACGTCTGATACTTTATTAGGAGATTGGAAAGTAGTTGGTGCACAAACTGTAACTAACTCAAGACCAGCAGGTAAGATGTTTGAATGGGAAGGTAAACTGATAAGACCTGTTCAAAATAACACTAAATTATATGGTGGAGGTTTGGTTTTTAAATCGGTTGAATTTGATGATAACAATAACTACACCGAAAAGATTGTACATGAAATTGAAGCAGATTGGTACCCTAAACTTATTGGTACTCATACGTTTAACTTTAATGAAGATTATATTATAATGGATGGTAAGATACGAGTAGAAGAAATCTATGTAAAGGGAACTGGTCAAATTGAAATTTCTCCAAGCAATATTACCCCGATTCAATCAACTCATGTTGATAAACCCCGAAGAGCATATGAGGTATGGGATGGATGTGAAGTGAATGGAGAAACTAAAAGTTTTTTTGTAATCAAAAGACATGACCCATGGATAGATTCGAGCATAGTTTCTGATGAAAGTTTAGTTAATCGAATATTAGATTATACACAAACTGAAGAGAATAAAATAGTAAAAACATTCAAGATAACAACGGATATCATTATTACTGAATACCATTCAGATTATTATCCTTTGATTATCAAATCTGCAAACAATTTTTACGAAAGAGATTATGCATTTGAATTGAGAGATAAATTTCATCAACATTTCTCAGATAGAGAAACTGCAGTACAATTCTATAACGATGTGATTTCAAAACACACTCAAATTTCTAATGAGTTGGGTGTTTCGTTTGAAGATGTATCACCGAATAATATTCTAATCAAAAATGATTTTTCTGATTTTAAAATTATTGATATAGGTTCATTACGAAAAGTGCCATTTGAAAACATTTACTCACTAACTCAAATTATTTGGGGAGATGGTGCAAATGATTTACGATTGATTGATGGTGAATATCTAAAAAGTGAATGGAATAAACAGGTATTAGAAACTCCTCCTCTTACATTTTGTATTTCTACGTTTAATAACTTAGAATATCTAAAAATAGCAGTAGATAGTGTTCGTAAGAACTCTTATTTTAAAGATGCTCCATTTATCATTCATGCAGAAAATTGTAATGATGGAACCGATGAATGGTTGAAGGAAAACTCTGAAAGATACAACTTAGAATACTACATCGATAAAAATGATAACCCAAAGGGTATTGGTGGTGGAATGAACTTTTGTGCTGATAGAGTAGAAACTGAGTACATTATGTTCCTACATTCAGATTTCTATGTAACTCCTAATTGGGATAAAGCATTATTTGATGTATTTGATAAGTATCCGTACAAAAAGATGTGGGTTAATTCTCATAGAGTAGAACCTAAGATGTTTACCAATTCAGAAAGTAGACAAGGTACTGTAGTAGTACCTCAGGATGCGTTTGGAGCATATCACTATGATTTTAACTCAGATGCTTTTGATGAATTTGCTAAAGAGTTTACTGAAATGAACGATTTTGAAATCCCAAAGGGTGAAGGTGTAAGTGCATTAATTAGAAAAAAAGATTGGGATGAAATAGGAGGTAATGACCCACTATTCGCACCTGCATCTTATGATGATATGGATTTATTCCTACGAATGTTACAAAATGGATTTGAGTTTATTTTACCAACTACATCTTTAATCTGGCACTTTGGTGCAAGGGGTTCTCATAGATTAGAAGAAAATGATGGTAGAAGTTCAGAAAGACAAATGAAAGCTGAACAAGATAATATGAAAAAATGGATATCAAAGTGGGGTTCGCCTCCAACCTTTGATGAATATGGAATGATAAACGGAATTAAATAATGGTTACAGCAATATTAAATGGTTATAAGCGAGGTAAAAATCTCGATGAGCAATTAGATGCACTTAAAAATCAAAGTGTACCACCTACTGAAATTTTATTGTGGTATAATAATCCTGGTGATAATGATTTATTAAATTATGATATTGGGGGTGAAATACCTGTTGCGTATTGTAATTACAACTTTGGGGTTTGGGCAAGATTCTACTTTGCTATGAATTCAATAAATCCTTATGTAGTAGTATTTGATGATGATACGATTCCTGGTCGTAGATGGATAGAAAATTGTTTAGAAACAATGAAAACACATGAGGGATTATTGGGAACTGTTGGTTTAATATACCCCCAACCAAGACCACCGCAAGAATCTTCGTATTTTGAACCATACGTTCGAGTGGGTTGGCCAACGAGGGGAAATCATCACGAACCTGTTCAAGTTGATTTTGTTGGACATAGTTGGTTCTTTAAAAAAGAATGGTTATCGTATTTAGTTAGAGAATTACCTGACCCAAAATATAATATATGTGGTGAAGATATGCATTTCTCTTATATGTTACAAAAATATGCCGGTATTCCTACAATCGTACCACCACATCCATCGGATGATATGGAACTGTGGGGAAGTCTAAAGGGTGGAAAATATGGGGGAGATGAGAATTCTATATGGGAATCAAATCAGCAGGGTTTAGATGGTACACCATCCAAACATTTAATGAATCAGTATTTTAGAGAACAGCGAATTAAAGGTTGGAAATTGTTAAATGAAAAATAAACCAATATTATTATGTTTTGGGACTAGACCCGAATGGTTAAAGATTAAACCATTAATTAAACTTATGGATTTTTGGGAATATAAACTTCTATTCACAGGTCAACATCCTGATTTGTTGAAAGATATAGAAGTTGATTACCAAATCAATATGACTACAACTAATAATAGATTGGATTCTATTATTTCGGATTGTATGTTACAATTTCCTGAGGGTAATTTTAAAGGTATATTAGTTCAAGGTGATACGGGTTCTGCGTTTGGATGTGCTTTATCTGCATTCAATAGACAGATTCCAATCTATTATTTAGAAGCAGGATTAAGAAGTGGTGATTTGAAACACCCATATCCCGAAGAAGGGTATAGACAGATGATTGCTAGAATTTCAGATGTAAACTTTACACCAACTGAATTATCAGCACAAAATTTGAGAGATGAACAGGTACATGGTGATATTCATGTGGTGGGTAATTCAGTATTGGATAATTTAGTAGATTTTCCAAAACCTACAATGGAAAATATTATTTTGATTACTTTACATCGTAGGGAAAATCACCATTGGATGGATAGATGGTTTGAGGAGATTGAAAAACTTGCAGTTGAATATCCACACTACACATTTGTATTACCAATTCACCCAAACCCAAATGTAAAGAAACATAGACACATTTTGAAGAATGTAACTGTTGTAGGACCAATGGAACATAAACATATGATTAACACTCTAATCAAATCCAATCTAATCATTTCAGATAGTGGTGGATTGCAAGAGGAAGGTTCATTTTTCAATAAGAAGGTAATTGTATGTAGAAAAACAACTGAAAGACCCGAAGGTATTAGTACAGGACATTTGCACTTATGTTATGAACCAAAAGAACTAAGTGAATTGTTTGGAAAACTCATAGAAAATCCGTATATTAGTGAATCTTGTCCTTATGGGGATGGATACACTTCAGAGAAAGTATTAAAGATATTAAGAGATGAAGCAGGATTTTAAACAAGATTTTATAGAAGTAGTAGAACTTATAAATTCTACCAAACCTTTTGCTTTAAGTAGATTTGCAGATGGTGAAATTGCAATAATGCAAGGTAGACAAAAAAACGGAGCAGATAATTGGATATCTCCCAACTATTTGACAACTCTTGGAAAAGATTTATTAGAATGTTTAACATTAGTTGATGATAATGTCTATTTTGGTATATCTTGTCAATGTTGTGATTTAAGTGGAAAGGAGTATTTGTTAGATTTAATGAAAACTAAAACTGAGAATGTTACATTTTCCAATATCTTTGTAAATGGAAACTACTCGGATTTTATGCAATTTTTTAAACACCTAAAAACTCCAATAAATTTAATATCAAATGAAAGAACTGATATTAGAAGATTTCCAATGGAAGTGAAGACCCACTTACCTATTCCTGATAACTGTATTGAGTTCTATGAACAACTTAGAGATGAGTTTAGACAATCTATTGTAGATTATTATAAAGATATTAAAGGAGAATTATTTGTAATCTCTGCAGGACCTTTGTCAGAAATCATAATCGATATACTGTGGAGAATAAATCCCCACAATCAGTATGTAGATATGGGTTCGGCAATCTCTGAATTTGTACATGGTAAACCTATACGAGAATTTGCGTATTCAACTTCACGATATTATAATAAAAATTGTATATTCTAATGAATAGATGTGTAGTAGTTCAAGGCCCAACAAACTTTACTAATGTTTTAAATATAAAAAAACATTGGAAAAATATTCCTATTGTATATTCAACATGGGAGGGTTCGGATACTTCATGCTATTCCACATCAGATATTGTAGTTCTTAATAAAATACCAACCAATCGTGGAGTACAAAATTTGAACCTACAAAAAATATCATCTCTAAATGGCATCTTAAAAGCTAAAGAACTTGGATTTACAAGGGTCATTAAGTGGAGAGAAGATATGTATCCTACCAATTCATCTGAGTTTTTAAAACTGTTAAAGTTAGAATCTATCAACTTTCTTGCATTTATGAATCACTTACATGGATATTTTACGGATTATTTTATTGAAGGTGATGTTGATATTTTAGTAGATATTTTTGAAAATATCGATATTAATGTACCATATCCAGAATATGCAATTACAAAAAGAATATTAGAAAATGATATAACCGATATTAATTTTGTGGGAAATAGTTTAACTATTGATAATGATATAATTTGGACAAAAAGACAGAAAAAATTATCATCTGAAACTAATGGTAGGTTATATCTTAATAGTATTTTACCAAATGTAAAAAATAACTATAAATTATGATTAAAATTCCATTATTAGTATATACACATAGTGATTACGAAGACGTTTGTAAAATTTTATTTGCTCAAATAGAAAAATACTTACCAAACCAACGAGTAATTGTTGCATGTAACCAAAAAATAGATATCATACCTAATAACTATGAATTTATTGAATACGATGATTCAAAAATTTATACTGATAGATTGATGGAAATATTATCTCATTTTAAAAATGAAACCATATTATTTCAACACGAGGATATGATTTTATATAATCAGGTCAATAAAGAACTACTTAACAAATATGGTGAGTATGTTGAATCTGATATCGTAGATAGTATTAAAATGAATTATATTCGAGGAATCGATAAAGTTTCAGAATTTGATAATACACTCATAGCGAATGAATATTCAAAATTTAGTATTCAACCCACCATTATAAAAACAAATACTCTGATTAATTTGATTCAACAAAATGAACCTCTTAATATTTGGGAATTTGAAAAAAGAGTACCTATGATAGGTACTAATTACATAGCTAAAATTGGAGGCGAAGCAAAACGAGGTCTTCTTCACTATGATAGTATGATATATCCTTACGTTGCAACTGCAATTGTAAAGGGTAAATGGAACATGAATGAATATACCAAAGAATTGGATACAATGTTTAAAGAGTATGGAATAAACCCATTTGAAAGAGGAATAGTATGAGTATAAAATTAGTAATATTTGATTTGGATGGTGTGCTGGTTGAAGCGAAGAACATCCACTATGATGCACTCAACGAAGCATTGGGTGAACAATATGCAATCAGTTGGGCTGAACACCTATCAACTTACGATGGATTAAAAACCAATCAGAAGTTAGAGATGTTGAGTGAGAGAAAAGGATTACCAACTGAATTACATAGAGAGATTTGGGAAGGTAAACAAAAACTAACTTTACAAAAACTGAAAGAGTTAAAACCAAACCAAACTTTACAATCGGTAATGAACGCATTAGTTGAGGATGGATACAAAATAGCAGTGTGTTCAAACTCAATCAGAAAAACAGTATTGACTGTACTTTCAAAGTTGGGTATTATGGAGTTTATGGATTACATTATCTCAAACGAAGATGTACAAAACTCCAAACCACATCCAGAAATGTATTGGAGAGCAATCTCAAAGATGGGATGTTTACCTGAAGAAACCTTAATCGTAGAAGATTCACCTTATGGATTACTTGCAGCCAATCGTTCAAAAGCTCATGTGCTGAGAGTAAAAAATCCAACTGAAGTAACTTACACAAATATATTTAAAAAATTAACTGAAATAGAAATGGGAAACACAAACAACAACTTAAAATGGGAGGATAAGAAAATGAATGTACTTATCCCAATGGCAGGAGCTGGAAGTAGATTTCAACAAGCAGGATATACATTCCCAAAACCACTAATCGATGTGAAAGGTAAACCAATGATTCAATTGGTAGTAGAGAATTTGGGTATCGATGCAAATTTTATCTTCGTAGTTCAGAAAGAACATAGAGAAAAATACAACTTAGATACACTTCTAAATCTAATTGCACCCAATTGTAAGATTGTTGAGGTAGATGGATTAACCGAAGGTGCTGCTTGTACTGCACTTTTAGCAAAAGAATATATTGATAATGATAATCCTCTTTTCTTTGCTAACTCAGACCAATTCGTAGAATGGGATTCAACTGAGTTTATGTACAAGATGAATGAAACTGATGCAGATGGTGGAATTGTATCATTTAGAGCAACTCACCCTAAATGGAGTTTTGCTAAAGTAGATGAAAGTGGATTAGTAACTGAAGTTGCTGAAAAGAATCCGATTTCAGATATTGCAACGGTAGGATATTACTATTGGAAACATGGTTCTGATTTTGTGAAATACGCAGAAGAAATGATTGAGAAAGATATCAGAGTAAATAACGAGTTCTATGTTTGTCCTGTATTCAATCAAGCAATAGAAGGTGGTAAAGAAATCAGAACATTTGATATTCCAAAAATGTGGGGATTGGGTACACCTGAAGATTTAACTTATTATTTAGAAAATTATGGAAAATAAAATGACATTATCTAACTATTTTAATACAATATTAGAATCTGCTCAAACTGATAAAGGTACCTATCATTCTTATATTCAAAATTACTATACTAATATTTTTAGTAATATTCGTAACGAAGATATAAAGATTTTAGAGATAGGTGTTTTAGATGGAAAATCTATAAAGTTTTGGAACGATTGGTTTATCAATGCAGAAATTATAGGTATGGATATAAATACCAAATCCAAACCCTTCATAGATGCAAATGGTTATACTGTTTTATGGGAAGATGCATACACAAAACAGGGGGTATCAAATTTTGAAGATAATTATTTTGATTTCATTATAGATGATGGTCCTCATACACTAGCAAGTCAATTATACTCTTCAGTAAAATATTTTTCGAAATTAAAAATTGGTGGTTTGTTAATAATTGAAGATATTTTTGATTTTAATTACGTAGAAGAAATTAAAGAAAACATTGAATCGAATTTTTCATCAGATGAATACGAATTCAAATGTTATGATTTAAGAAAAGCAAAGGGTAGATTTGATGATGTTATCATCGAAATAAGACGATTAAAATAGTGAAGCAATTAAAATTTATAAAAATACCAAAGACAGGTTCATCATTTTTTGAACTTAATTTTTGTGGTGAAGGATACACTAAAATGTTTAAAGGTGTTTCTCAAAACGATATAACTGATTATAAAAAGATTAAGTATCAAAATGAAGATGCAGTAATAACGAGTGTAACTCACGCTTGGAATTATCCAACTAAAATAAGAGGATATGAATCTTGGATTAATTATCGAAATATAAATTCTAATGATTGGGTTGATGTACGAACTTTTGTAATTGAAGAAGATGATATATTAGTTTCAATTGTTAGAAACCCATTTGATATGTTATACAGTATGTATTCATTTGATTGGGCTAAGGGAAAATCAATACATGGTTTGGGTAATCCATATTCTTCTACCATAGATAAATTTCAGGAATATGTGGATATATATTTAAAAGATGATAACTATCATATTCCTGCATTTAAAGAATCTTTATTTTCTCAGTTAAAAGATGTAAATGGTAATTGGTTAATAGATGAAAATTCTATAATTTTTAGATTTGAAAATTTAAATGAAGAATTGGAACAATTTTCAAAGGAGATAAATGTTCCTATAACAAATAAATCAAAAACCGCTATTAACAAAACAAACTCAAAACCACCATTACCATGGTTTCAAGCATATAGACATGACCAAGTTGAAAGTCTTACAAAATTATGGAGTGAAGATTTAAAAAAATTTAATTACGCTTTTAAAAAATAAATGGGAAAAATACATTACATAACATTTGCAACTGGTATAAGTAGAACTACGGGGTTACCTTATGCAGATACTCAAAAAATGTTAATTGATTCTATACAATCAAAAACAAAAAGAGAAGTTGTTATACATTCTCATAGTTTAGAATCTATGAAAGAGCAATCATGGTTTTATAAAATTAAACACTTTCCGAGTATTAAAACAAAGTGGCCACGAGATGGATATTTTTGTGCATATAAAGCCTTGTTTGCAAATGATTTATTAGATAAGATAGATGAAGGTGATTATATTTACTACACCGATAGTTCTGCATATTTTAGAGAACCTTTTACCGAAACTTTAGATAGGTTCTTTGATTATATAGATTATAATGGTCATATTTGTGGTTCACATGGAAATGATTTTGCTCACAATAGTTTTGGTTGTTTATCAAATCAAGATGTATGGAAGTTAGTGTGGCCTGAAAGTGAAAAATACCTACCTAATATATTACTTCACAAACATATGTTGGCATCTTGGTATTGCTTTAAAAATAATGAAATCAATAGAAAATTTATACGAGAATGGTCTCATTTAATAACTGATGTAGATATTAATGGTACACCCATTGTAACCATACACCATACAGTTGACCAAAGTTTATTTAATATTTTGGTTTACAAATATGGGTTTAAAACTTTTTATAACAACACACATCATGACCATAATAAAAATCATAATAGTATTCATAGATTTATTAACAATTTAGAAATTAATAATATTTCTGATTTAGATAAACATTTTCCAAAACCAATAGATTATTGTAAGTAATGAATAACCAAAGAATAACATTTGTAATACCTTGTAGAAGTAATCTACCATACCTACAACAAGCCGTAGGTTCAATCGAAGAACACTATGGTGATTCACATGATGTGGTAATTTTAGATGATGCATCTGATGATAATAGTTGGGATTGGATTATTGAATACTCAGAGGGTAGGGATAATATAATCACTCATAGAAACGAAGGACTTGATAGAGTTGGACATACAGTATTGTACGATGTTGGTTTCAAATTAGCAAAAACACCAATTGTATCTATTCTACATTCGGATATGGTAGTAACCCCAAACTATGTTCAGAATATGTTGAAACAACTCAAACCTATGAGTGTAGTTTCAGCAACTCGCATTGAACCACCACTACATCCACCTGGTCCTGAAAAGTATGTACAAAACTTCGGACTAGAAGTAGATGAGTTCTCAGAACAAAAAGAAAACTTCCTAAACTTTGTATCACAAAAAGAGGAAGGAAATAAAGATAGAACTACCAAAGGTATTTTTGCACCTTGGATGATGTACAAAGAAGATTTTGTTTCTATTGGTGGACATGATTTCTTATTCGCACCAATGGAGTTGGAAGATTCGGATATCTTCAATAGATTCCACTTAAATGGATATGAGTTGATTCAAAGTAGAGATGCTTTTGTATATCATATGACTTGTAGGGGCAGTAGGTTCAAAGATGGAATTGAAATTGAAAAGGAGATTCCATTACCCGATGGTACAATTTGGTACAA
>Ga0181605_10000399_pt1 | contig 43554 bp, 62 predicted proteins | sample 041ome_11_FD_148676 | JGI IMG/M metagenome (GOLD analysis project Ga0181605, IMG submission 148676) | Coastal salt marsh microbial communities from the Groves Creek Marsh, Skidaway Island, Georgia - 041411US metaG (spades assembly) | ecosystem: Environmental > Aquatic > Marine > Intertidal zone...
TGCATGGAGCCCAACGGTTCCATTCGATAAAAACAAACACTATTCCGTGTCTGCATTATCGATACTTTGTTGCTGTATCATGATATCTAACATGATGCGCAAAAAATTCATAGGATGGTGGGTTCCGGTGCCAATGAAACCAATCGGCTACGGATCACTCGCGGTGTGTATTGTACTGAGTTGCCTCGTTACATATGACACATATCACAGGGCCCTAAGCATGATACCAAAATCAGAAGAAAAGACTGATTAGAAAAAGTTATCCGTTCTATACAATTTCGCGGCATAATCACCCGATTGTCCCAATATGTTTACGGTCTCGTTACCGTAAATCTCTTGACAACCCATGTCATCCATGCAGTCTCTTTCACCCAAACTCACTGGAAGAGAGTACATTTGATCCCCGGGTGTTACCGTATAGTAATGATATCTATCCCGTCTTCCTCTCACTTCCTTGCCGTACAAGGGTAATGTTTCGTTGTTCTCACCGAGCAGCACACCCATCTGTTGGACGCGTTGTGGTTTATACTCCTTGATTGGTGGCGCTCTAAATTCACGCTCTACGGGAATTTGAACCGGTACGGCGACGCGCTCTCGGGTGTGTACGCGTCTGACGGGCTGAGGCTTAGTGAGCGTGTACAAAATCACGAGCAACAACACGAATATCGTTATGAGCATGGCTGTGTGTTTAGTCTTTGCGTTCATCTGTTATATAGTGAGAATATAAATTACACGTGCGCTTCTCTTCTTTCTAATGATAATTGATGACTCTCTGACCACGCATGATCTGCAGCACACCACCGTGGATTCCGTGGTCACCGACTCGGGGTACGTGATTAATTTCATTCTTTTTCCCGTTTACGATTAAGAATTTTCGGGCACCGTGTAAGATGGATCGATCGGTGACCAGGTTGGTTCCCGAACCCCAACGGTAATCGTAAACTGGAGCATAAGAAGGCATTTTGTGTGTTAATCGATATATGTCTTTGTTTCACTTAGGCAATATCTATTCTACCTAATCTATACTGTACGAGAAGCCACAACGTAAACATGACCGTTTTCAAAAGTTTATTCGCATCGGTGTCGTCCATCTTATATATGGGTCCCACGATTCTACCAAAGAAGGTTTCCTCTTTTGCGTTACCCGTGACGTACATTTCCATTTGTGTGAGTGCACACGTATCATCGTTTACGGACCAATGATAAAATATGAACGGTATGAGTATGCTATACATTTCAAGTAACTGCGTATTTTTCAGAAATGGAACGATGAGCACCGCCATGAATAATACGAGGTGGATGAAGAATATAATGTTCATCTATTAATATGGAGCAAGAAATTATTAACACGAATTCAATCGAAGGATTTCCAAAGGATATCGAAAAGTCCGACGCACCCAAACAGTGGCACACACAACAGGAAAAGGTCCTCAAGGAATGGGGTGAAGCGGCCGCCTGTTATAGATACATGAACTACCAATCATTTTTGATGTTTCAAAAACTCAGTATGCGTTTTACGCTTCCCGTGATCGTGCTTTCAACCATCACGGGCACTGCGAATTTTGCACAGGAACAATTTCCCATGAGTATTCGCTCAGCCGTACCATCGATCATCGGTGGTCTTAATCTCATCGCGGGTATTATCGCGACTATCATGCAGTTTCTCAAAATAAATGAATTGATGGAAAGTCATCGATCCGCGTCACAACTGTATGGTAAATTGTCGCGTAAAATCAGACTTGAACTAAACCTTCCATTGGTGAATAGAACACTCGATGGTAGCGACATGGTCCACGACTGTCAACAAGAGATGGACAGACTCATCGAACAAAGTCCACCCATACCAAAGAAGATATTAACTTCGTTCGACCGAGAGTTCCCAGATGATAACATATTCACAAAACCAGAAATACTACACGTCCATCCGATACTTCCATTCAAGGCTATAAAAGAATACTCCATCATGAGTCTCCTAAAAGATCCGAATCAAAGAAATATGACTGAAGAAGAACTGAAAGAAGAACTCGATGAATTGCGCGGGCGTGTGATGCCCGGCAAGCGGGGTATAGTGGATCCATTCAAGAAGACTGGCATTCGTAATCGTACATCCAAAGCAATCGAACTAGTAACTAAACCGGTCAAACCTGTGGATGTCGATCTCGAAGTTGGCACCGAAGATAATCAAGAAGACGAAGAATAAGTGAACACACGTTTTGCTATGAAAGCGACTAAAATAAACAATATTAAATTAAAGATACCAAAACATAGTAAGTAAGGAATCGCTTTCCTTTTTATAGGATCTATCACCCGAGTCTGAAGCGCATCATTTTCAAAAATAATATCTATAGCCTGATTAGCGAGATCATCGTTCTTATTTTCAGGCATGGACGCTTTCGTTAAAATAGTAAAACAAAAAAAGAGTACGGGTTATACGCTCCATAAAAAAGAAATCGACATTTTAAAATCACATATAAAAGATGGAAAAAACGTCATGATATGCGGTGCATCCGGCACGGGTAAAAGTTTTATAATAAATTCAGTCTTAGATGAAACGAATAGTATAGAAGTCGCGGACAACTTCAAGGTGTTGGAAGAATTAAAAGAATCGAACGTGCACCTGATACTAGACGACTATAGACATGAAGTTCTGGTTCAAAGACAACTAATAGAGCGTGTATCCGAAGGTGATAGGCTTACTAAAAAGCCGTTCATAGTTTCATCTAATAGTGTATATTTATTACCAAACTTCGAGCTCATACTCGTACCAAAGAGAACACCAGAACAAATCGCAACCCTCGATTTGAACAACAATGAACGATCACTCGCGATCGCTAAAAAATGTAAAGGCAACTTGCACAACTTTTTTGATTATATGAATTGTTCCGATGAAAAAGATCATTTCATAGAACCAAAAGAATTGGCATCTTTAGTATTATGTGATGACTCTCACACGAAAATATCCGATCTGAGTTCGGAACATGGACACGTGTGGGGTGTTATACACGAAAACTATCTAGACTCAAACGACGTTAATTACAAAAATATAGCATATTCGTTATCCGATGCCGATCTATTCGATACGAGTATATATCAGGGACATTGGAGTTCTATGTTATATTTTGAAAATGCAGTGATAAACATACCCAGAACAAATTTAGGCAAAAAACTGAACGCATCAACACTCAGACCGGGTAGTTTTTGGACTAAGTTTGGAAATTATAAGATGCGAAGTCAGAAATACAATAATATAAAACTTAGATCTGGGTGCAAGAGTCACCAAGAATTATATCTCCTACGAAAATATGCCATAGAAAACAACTTGGAGATGTACACCCATTATAAACTTACTCCACAAGATTTTGATGTTATAAATCATTTATCGATTGGTAATAAACTGAAACCGCGTGAAGTATCACAAATCAAGAAAAAAATAAAAGAGTATACAAATGAGCAATAGCAATAGCAACAACAGCACAGCTACGAGTAAGCGTACCGTATCTGGGTTGGTAACCAGTGTACGTCAAGAGTTTAACAATCAAATGAAAACCATAATGAAGAGTGTTGTACAATTTGCCGTATCCCCAAAACCGAAGGTTATCTCATCCAAACGTTCTGCATTCAAAAAATACGTAAAAAAACCTAAAATCTCATCGAGTGGGTCTGCATTTAAAAAGTACAAAAAGTAACTTAAAACATATCGACGCGATTAACAAAAGATGCCAACTCCGACTATCTTACCACTCGCAACCGGTGATGATGAATTTAAGACGACGCGCATCATTGGTAATGAAATGTTCTTCTACAGTGACGTGACGACGGACGATATTTTGGAATTTACTGAAGAATTCAAAAAGCTTGAAAATAAGTTGCTTAAGCAGTCTATCGACTTCCCGGGATTTAAACCGGAAATTAGAATTAACATATGCAGTGATGGTGGTGAAATGTTTGCTGGTCTCAGTGCGATGAACGTGATCGAAAAATCACGCGTGAAGGTCATCACCATCGCACAAGGTGCATGCTGTAGTGCTGCGTCCTTCATTTTGCTTGGTGGACATGAACGCCGCATGGGTAAGAACGCGCACGTTCTCATTCATCAATTGTCTACGAATGGTTTCTGGGGCAAGTTTGAAGATCTTAAAAATGAAATGGACTCGTGCTCCAAGTTTATGGACATGATCACAAAGGTCTACCTCGAGAAGACTGAAATTCCAGAAAAGGAGTTCAAGAAACTCATGAAAAAGGATATCTATCTAAATGTTGAAGAGTGTCTCAAGTATAACGTCGTGACCTCGATTGACTAACATCCACACTTCTTTTATATAAACCAATAACAGCTAATATTATTATAAATATACACGCAGTATTCGCATTCAATGGAATATTCGTAGGTGGGGGAGGCTTAAGTCGCTCCAAACGCTCGTAATTTACGACCGGAATCATATCTACCCTTAATATAATGGAAACAATTTTTAAAACCGATAAAAACGGCAGACAGAGGTACTTTGATATAAGTGTGGAAAGTGTGTCTGATGGAACGGCCCGTATCATAAAAAAGACCGGTCTGGTCGGTGGGAAAGAATCTATTTCTATAATTGACGTCAAGCTTGGATATGATAGCGCTCTTAAACGTGCAAAGACGATGTGGGAGAATCAAAAGCAGATACCTATTCTTCCTATGTTGGCGAATAAATGGGAAGATAGACATAAGTACATATCTGAACCATTTTATGTACAACCAAAAATAGACGGTGTTCGACTTCTCGTGTCTAACAAAGGTGGTATATCGAGAACGGGTAAGATTGTACCAGGAACCGAGTACCTAGGTATAGGACTCAAAGATGGAGAATACTTAGACGGGGAGTGTTACAATCCGTCTAAAAGTTTCGAGGAAATCACGAGTTTATTCAAGACAAACCCAAAATCATTGGAATTTCATGTGTTTGATTACTTCGACACGAATCGACCAAATCTCACATTCGACGAACGCATATATAGGGTCACCGTGGAAACAAAATGGGTAAAATCAAAAAGTGATCTCGATGCAGTTCATAAGGCGTACGTAGACGCTGGTTATGAGGGGACCATGATACGAGAAGCGTCGAGTATCTATGAAATCGGCAAAAGAAGTAATTACCTATTGAAGCACAAGGATTTTAAGACGGACGAATACATGGTCGTCGGTGTAAGAGAGTGCATGGGTAAGGATGTGGGAACGCCCGTGTGGGAGTGTATCACTGAAGATGGACACGGGTTTACCGTGAGACCGGAAGGAACCCAAGAAAAACGACGGGATATGTTCAAAAATAGTTCGAAGTATATGAACAAGATGCTCACGGTAAAATACCAGAATCTCACTGAACTCGGTGTACCTAGATTTCCGGTGGGAATCGCATTTAGAGATTACGAGTGATGTTATAATATATGCAGAAAATTGCGATAGATATAGATGAAGTGCTCATGCCTTTCGTAAAGCCAATGGCTAAATGGCGTGGTTTGAAAATGCCGGCATCTAACCAAAGGTATGAATACGTATACAAAACAATGTTTAATATCACTGAAAGTGAATCATCTAAAATGGTTGAAGAGTTCTATCAATCCGAAGATTTTTATAAAATTCAACCCATCGTTAGATCTCAAATTGGTATGGTTAAACTTAAATCCAAATATAAAAAGATTTACGCAGTAACTGGAAGACAAGATGCGGCTCGAACTAAAACTGAAGCGTGGCTCAATCGCCATTTTGAAGGCATCTTCGATGATCTCGTGATGACGAACAGTTACACTGATTTAGAAATAAGCAAAGTCGATATTTGTCGTTCACTCGCTATAAAGACGATCATAGATGATAACATACACATATGTCGCGAGTGCAAAAAAGATGGTATGAAAGCGTACAATTTCATGGGATACGAAGAAGTATATCCATGGTGTGAACAATCGGACATGTCGATGTACGGGTGGAAGTAATATAAAAGATAGAACCGAATGATAGGCAGGAACAAATATGGCTTCATATGGTATCATCGGTGTGAATCCGGATAGCCTTAAGGTTATACGTGATATGCAACAATTCAAAAGTGTACACGTACACGATAAGTATAAAACCTCACTCAAACCATTTAAAAATGTAAAAATGTATCCAAACGTTGCGGATCTGACTGTAAACATGGATATGCCGCGAACCATCGCGACGTTTGTAAATCCGGATGACTACGAACACGAACGAACCATGGATCAACTCATTGAATGGTGCGACAAAGAAGACACCATCGTAAACATGAACATGGAAAATTTCAAGACGAGTGAATTACACGCGGAAAAATGCAAAGACAAGGGTATACACTACATGGCTGGTGGTGTATCCGATAAACTTTTGATCATAGATGGTCCGAAAGACATCGTCGACGCACAAGAAATTTTCTTTCGAACATTCGCTAAAAAACTCACACACGTTGGCGAGGATCCGGGTTCTGGTCACTTGATTAAATCCGTACACGAAGCAATGGAATGTACATTATATCAAGTGTACGCAGATATCTATGCATATTTCAATCAAGATGCATCAATCATAAACATACTGAATGAACTACGAAAAACTGATGTAAATGGTCCAATTTTAAAACACACTATAAATCGAATGTATACCGCACCACAGTACGAAGACATCGCACACGAAAATTTGAGATCCACGTGGTGCTCTATTCAGGCATTAAATACGGGTGTGTGTGTGCCCATATTGCAGTCAAACGCAAACGCACGCTCAATGAGTAGAGATTTGAAGTTGACTGAAACGTCACAAGTGTTCAACAAATTTACCGACAATTTGGTCGCGTTACAAACCGTGCGTTTTATGTATGCGATGGTATACATCGAAGCCACGCGAGCGTGTCCACAACTTAAAAGTTGCATAGAATCGAGTGCGCTCGAGTGTGACATGTTCAAAGAATCAAACCCATATGAGGTCTTACAAGAGACTGCACTCTATGCGAAGACCTTTTCTATTCATTGTATGCACGCAGGTATACCGTGTCCGTCTATTCAGGCCGCGTTATGCGAATATTATTTTTGGGCTCAAACGAAAACTTCTATGAATTTCATCGCATCTCTGCGCATATAATTTTATATATATAAATTAAGCATGTTTATTGTAATATTTCTAATCGCTATACTTATACTCACAAAACATATATTAAATGCACCTCGTGTAGAATATAAGTCATACATGTTGACCACTGACCCCAATGAAAAACGTGCACGTAATTTCATAGACACATACGATCACACCGTACCTTTAGAAATAGTACAGGGACCCGATACTCGAACACCCGAATCCGCAAAAAAGTTTTCTAAATTCGTAGAACCTAAATATTACAGACAAGCTCTCAAATTATATTACGATAAAAACGCGGTGAGACCAAACATCACATATTTTAATTTAGGAGCCATAGGTTGTTATGCAGGTCACATGAACATATACGATAGATGTTTCAAATCCAAAGAAAAATATGCACTCGTGTTTGAAGATAATGTCATCATCACACACCACAAATTTTTTGATGAAGTTCAAGAAGTGATAAACGAATTGGGTGATAACTTCGAATTATGCTTTTTTCATTGCCTATCGCGATACCCCGCATCGGAAAAAAATAGAAGTGGGTTGGAACTCGTAAAATGGATATCTAGCACTAAATGTTATCTAATTCACGTTGAAAATATGAAAAAATATACGAAATATTTTGAAATCATGGATAATCACATCGACATGAAACACGAAGATTTGATTTTTGAAGGTGCACGTATTTATTATAAAGATCTAAGACACTGTATGCTCATAGACAGATCGCATGCGAGTATAATAGGACACAGTGATTGGGACGACAAGCAATTCTTTTCGAAGAGATATCCGGATGCGACCGTGGACCTCCTAGAGAAGGGTTATTAATTTTTTTTGTACCGTGAACATAAGATGGTAATCGCTGTACTTATAAATGAAAAAGTTGACGACATACACGAAATAAACGTAGACCTATCGCCCGATAAAAACGAAATATACAAGATACTCAGGGGAAATGCAACTTTTATCGGGCAATGGGAAGATGAACTTGTAGTAATATTAAAATGTAAGGACTCGCCATTTAAATTACATAAAAACGAAAATGTATTACCTAGACCATTCTCTAACATGGAAATTGATGGAAGAATATTGCTCATACGAATGGACGCTGATTCGGAGCCACAAGATTTTGTGATAGAAGAATATCAAAAAATGTTGGAGGAAACTTCGCATAAAACAAGAACTCTCACTTCCAAGGTACATCCTGTGGTCTAAACCGACACGCACTCTTGAGAAACTCAACGAATAATTCAAAATCTTTCTTTGGATCTTCGAGATTGTCGATGGAATCGAGTACTTTTCCAACGTATGCATTGTATTTTAAATGACCACCGTGGTGTGTTAACCTATTTTGCCTGAGTCCAGGCGTTATATATCTGGGCATCATGATTATGTTTTTGCCATCATTCACATCGTATCTGAGAAACTTAACGACTGGATGCCTTTTAAATTGGCGTGGTATGACGTGATGATCTTCTATATTTTTTATACCCATGCGCATTTTAAAATTGCGTCGTAAAATGGAACCATATCTCATACTATTCTCTTGGATAACTTCTTCACCGAGACGCATGAGTGAATCTTCGAGTTCATCGACTTCGTACCACGCGTCGTAACACTCACGACACGAGTCTTCCTCTGCGCATATTTTTTCTGCTTCGCGTATGGCTTCCCTGAATCTGAAACGTAAACGATCGTTACCGTGTATTTCAGATTTTACAGACACCGATGGTTTTTTATATATAGTTTCAAGTATAGTGGTACGGATTTTGATACGCCTGTACTTGTAAATATCATGGGGTTGGTACGATGCGCGTATCATCTACACTATTATGTATGGGTATTTTTTACGCTCTTCTTTTGTGCGCATGAGTTGAACCAAGCCAAGAAATGTCACAAGTACGAGTATCGCATCTTCGAAATCTCGAGTCGCGGAAAACGAAATCACGAATAAAGACACCAACTTAAACCAAGTGCTCGATGTAAATCTCTTTAATATTTGTGGTGCTTCACTGATTGGATTAATACCAAACATCGTGTGCAACAAAATTAGTATCCCATACAACGTGTTATGATTCAGTGTACTATCGATAGATGGATAAAAATTCATGGACGCCATCTTCACACCCCCGTAAAGGGATGCAGCTATGACAGGTATGAGAATAGCGGTATTCTGGAGAAAAGCCATTTATATATACTAACATTAATTTTTACATATGGGGTGCGTATGTAAAAATTAATATGCTCTTAGCGGGTCTCGATCCCGCGACTTTGGCGTGCCTTTGTGAGAATGAACTCACTCAAGTATACTATCGTATAAGCACCACACTCTAACCAACTGAGTTATAAGAGCTTGTTTTACATATACATTATGCGCGCTTAGTCTTTAAACTAGTTGTAAGTAGTAACAATGTCCATGTATGTATGTTCATCTGCGAATGTTTTCAATATATCTATAATTGCCTGATTTTTGGCACACACCGCCCCGACCAACCCGGGATAAACCATGACGTCCATGTATTCTTGGAAATAATCACCTAACGCAGTTTGGCAAGTATTAAGAAACACCATTAACATCTCAAGTGCAAGGTTTTTGTCTTTTTGGCCGGTGATCCAATAAATACTAAAGTTTTCATAATCATCATTTCCATTTCCAGTATCTTCGTATACGTGATTTACATGTTCGAGGATTTGGTGTTCGAGCTTTCTAAGACCATTGAGGTCTCCCTTGATGATAGCACGTTGAAGTTCCATTTTATCGTTTAATGAATCTATTCTTGTATTGACTTAGGTAGTTTCTGTTCTTTATGTTTTTAAGATCGTTCGAAAATACCTGATAAGACTTATCAAATAACATCTTGTTTATGATATACCTCTTATCGTTTTTAGTGAGGTTGGATGTGTTATTAAAAAAGAAATCGGCAACTTTTTTTCTACTTCTAAAATGCCTGTTAAGCATATTCATTGACAATTTATTACCATTTTTTGCCCCATTCCTATGCGAATTTATCATAGAATACATCATAAATCCTTCTCTCGTTAAATTCTTTCTATTTTCAGCCTTTTTGAGCATTTCGTCTAATTTTTTGTAAAATTCCCTGCGTTTTTTGCGTTCTGTATTAACCATATTTAGTATCTTATTTTGTATATTATTTGGTAGTCTATCGTTTGTTACTCGACGAAACATATATTTTATAGATACATAAAAAATTATACGGAGTTTGAGTTAAGACTATTTTCGTGTGTTATTTTAAGATGCGTATGTGGCTGGCCGCAGAACGATTCATCACGCACGCGCGAATGCATCTCGTCATGAGTTTTATACAGGATGGTATATGCAGAACACTGGAAAGAGTAAAAAAAGAATGTGTGCGTCACATTAGATTGCATGAGTGATTGGGGTGTTCAGCAGCCAATTCAGTCGCACGATGTTTGTCGTAATACACGGAACGTATTATATTTAGTGTCTTCAGTCGTATTGTTTATTGGTGTGATTTGGTATCTAAAATTAAAAGCTTGAAATTAAACACTCGCACCCCTTGTGAGATCGAATGATTTCTTTCGCCGTAACCATCGCGTGATCGCGTCCCTTACACGATTATCGGGTCCAAGTGTGGATGATTCTATCACACTCAAACCATTACACACATCGGGTTTATTTTCTTTATTAGGGAATTCTTTATTAAATTCACATATAGTGCGATATGGTATATCCGGAGCTTCATCCAATAGACGATCATATTCAATGCGTTGTTTTTGTACAAAGTCTACGGCATTGGTTCTATGTTCTATATCTAAAGAAAGCTCCATGTCTATGTTTCTGTAAAACTTTGAATATTGGATAGACATGACCGAATGTGCTTCCATCATGGTTGAACTGTTACTAAATTTAGATATGGATGTCAATATACCAACAACTACATTTAAAAAGGCAAATGTATATTGAAAAATGATAATGTTTCTCTTCATATCTGGCGAAACATTATCATCACTTGGATTAAGTACGGCAAACCCACCTACACCCGTTACAGATGATATTATGATACATGGGTACGTGAGTGCGTCTGTGAGCCACTTATAGTGCATCCTCGCGTGGTTATGTAACCATCTATAACCCGCCGCCCTCTCTGCCCAGCGCCTGAGGAGTCGCTCTTCACGTTCACACCAATGGTGGGTGTTCATTATTTAACACAGAGAAATTAAGTGCTTGACGCCTCGCGAGACGGTCGACTTCGTTGTTCTTTTCATTCGTGGAGTGTGCCTTGACCCACTCGATCGTGACACAAATGTTTTGATTCATGAGCTCTAGTAAGCGCACCCATAATTCTTTATTGGCGACGTCATTACCAGTACTTGTCTTCCATCCATTTGAGACCCATTTTTTAGACCACTCCGTGAGTCCCAATTTTACATACTTACTATCCGTGTAGATAATGACATTACGTTCATTTAATTCAATACACTTTTCGAGAGCCCGAATAACAGCAGTCATTTCCATGATATTATTCGTACTCGTGCGAAATCCACCTTCGAGTGTGAAGTCTGGATCGTAACACTTCGCCGCCCATCCACCCGGACCCGGATTATGTAAACAACTGCCGTCTGTATATATTTCTATCATACTTACACGTGTATCGGTTTTTAACTTTAATATGCATTCGCTTTGTAGCCGTATCCACTATTATTTGATATGGATTGCGTATTAAGAGGTAATTGGTTACCAATGTTGCGATTATAGAGAGGCATCGGTTTATAGGTATTCATTTTAGCTGTACCGTTTTTAGTTTTATCGAAACGCACGAAATATACGATTGCCAACATGAGCACCACAACACCCACACTGACTAGGATGACACCCATATTAGATCTCGCGGGTTGTGCACGTTTTACCTCTTGGACTTCGGTGACTATGACTGGTTCTACTGGAAGTTCTGGTTGTTCCGGTTGTGATTCAGACATGTTTATATTATGTACACAATAAAATTTAAACACGCGGTTTACGTTTTAAATTTTATGGTTTGATTTTGTCTATAATTAATTAAACTAAAACGAATTTAGTTGGAGAAGGCGAGGCCACCCATACCGGATTGGATGCGGAGGACGTTGTAGTTGGTCGCGAACATACGGAGCGTGGTTTCGGCGATACCGGACTTGGCCTTGATAGCGACTTGGGCATTGTCAATACGAGAGAAGTTGCACGTACCGGTTGGTTGGTGTTCTTCTGGCTTGAGCGCGAACGAGTACGCGTACACACCGGGCGCTGGGGAGCCGGAGTGGTGAACGAATGGTTGCACTTGGTTGAAGTACTTACCGGATTGTTCCTTGAATCGGTCTTGGCCGTTGAGGACCAATTTGAAGGTGTCCAAAGTACCGTTGTCATCTTCGGAGAACTTGGCACCTTCGCTGAGCACGAGTGGGGCACCAACGAGCGAATCGGAGATGAAGCAGTTAGACACGGTGCCGCGCGCGACGTTGGAAGTGACGGTCGCGTGGGCGTTGGCGGTGCGCCAAGAATCGGTACCGTCATCGAGGCAGAAGACGAGTTCCTTGATTGGGTGGTTGTACGACAAGCGCTTTTGCACTTCGGTACCCGCGGTGACGGAATCGGTACCGGTGTGTTGCACTTGCTCGATGAGGTATTCGTGACCCTTTTGGGCGAAACGGCGTCGCTCTTCGGTGTCCAAGTAGATGTAGTTCGCCCAGACCTTGAAGGTGGAGCCGTCGGTGACGGTCGCGAAGGCGCTCGACAAATCGAAGTCGAGACGGACTTCGTGGTATTGGAGCGCGATGAGTGGCAACGCCAAACCTGGGTTGCGGTTGAAGAAGAAGATGAGTGGCAGGAAAATCTTGTCGCCCGCCTTGGTCGCGGTCGTCATCTTACCGTAGTTCGCTTTCTTGGATTCATCCAAGTAAAGCTCGGAGTACAAACGCCACCACTTTTGGTAGTGCTTGTCGATGCGCTGACCGCCAATGGACAATTCAACATCCTTGACCGCACGCTCCGCAAGCCAGGCATCATCAGTCACGGCGGTGGCACCGGACTTGAGTTCGACGTACATGTCGGCGACCAAATCCCCGTTACGCGCGACGGTGACGGAAACGCGGCCATCGGCACCTGGGGTACCGTTGACGGTTTGTTCGATGTTTTCCATCGCGAAGTTGGTGTGACGCTTGTACACCGCTTGGAAGAAGGTAACCTTTGGGTTACCAGTCAAGTAGACATCTTGGGCGCCATAGGCGACGAGTTGCATGAGACCACCGGCCATTGTGAGAGTTTTTGTACTATATACGGAGAAAATAATTTCGCGAAAAAACTCAGTTTGATTTTTCCTGGAGTATTGTATAAATGTCTGATCAAATACAAGTCGAACCAACACAAGAAATATATGAAACTGATTCCGAATCCGAATACGAGACCGAAAGTGAACTTGAAATTCAGATCGACGAGGATCAAGATGGGTCACAGCCACAGGAATTCGACGACGAAGAAGAAATTCCGGAATGGGCGATCATGGGTGAAGACGATGTTATCGGTCACATCACCGATGTCGCGACGTCCCTTTTTTCAACGGAAGAGGGTGATACAGTGTGTAGCGCATTAGTATCTATATCTAAACAAATTGAAACCCAAAATAGGATTATGGTCAAAATATTGGCTCACCTCCAAAAAAGTACTTAGAAAAATAACCCATGGGTAGAACAAGGAGCTGTCGATGATAGAAACACATTACATCAATCACGATGCAAATCCGACCGAGACGAATCAGGTGATGTGGATGAATCACATCCAGGGTCTCAATCCGGAGCAGCTCATTAACCTTTTGACCCAATTGGAAGACATGTGGGACATAATGAGACGTGATGATGAAGCGGTATCCTTCCAACTGGGTTTTAAAAATTTCTTTACACCCAACGAACTTAACCATGATTCCGGTTTACCGATGACTAGCATAGATATCGAAAGTATTTCTGCAAAACACCAACGCATGAATTTACAATTAGGACAATTATATCACAGAGCAAATGCTCTGAAGATTCTTGATCTCGATGACGGTGATGATATGAAAATATCAACTCGAATTAATCGTTTGATAGACCAAGTTGACGACGCGTGGCAGATTGTATTCAGACATACACGAATCTACGAGAGAATCAACAACCCAACTTATATCCCCATAAACCCCGAAACAGACCCATCTATATTTAGGTGTTCTACATTACCGTCTTCTCTGGATGAATTGAGCCCTTATCAACAGGCCATATTGACCATCTTGAAAAAACTTTATGAAAACAACATAAAAAGATACAAGGGGCACTGTTGCAAACAAATTCGCACGGAAGAAGGCCACGATACTCGAGCTTGGAAACAGGAACACAGAATACAGGACTACGTATACGGTGTAGCGCAGAAAGAAACTGAATTTGAGTTATGGAAAAATCTTTCGTGTAGGGGTTCTGCATATTCCGATGTGATCCGTCATTTAACGAACTGCAACGACATGCAATTTCCAGAGATTAAACGTAACAGACACGTGTGGTCTTTTAAAAATGGGGTTTTCGTGGGTAAAAGTTGGTCGGATAAGACTGCACTCTATGAAACGGCATTTTATACATACGACTCAAAAGAGTTTGCAAACTTAGATCAAGCTATCGTGAGTTGTAAATATTTCGATACTGATTTCGAAGATTACTCGTATACAGAAAAGTGGGAAGATATACCGACTCCATATTTTCAGTCAGTCTTAGATTATCAGAAATTTGATTCCGAAGTGTGTAAATGGATGTATATCATGGGTGGGCGTTTATGTTTTGACGTAGGGGAATTGGACGGGTGGCAGATCATTCCATTCTTGAAGGGGATCGCGCGATCCGGGAAATCGACACTCATCACAAAAGTGTTCGCTCTTTTCTATGACGTGGATGATGTCCGGACATTATCTAACAACGTGGAGAAGAAGTTTGGTCTTTCTTCGATTTATGATGCGTTTGTTTTCATTTCACCCGAAATCAAGGGGGATATCTCTTTGGAACAGGCGGAATTTCAATCCATTGTATCCGGGGAACAGGTATCTTGTGCGATTAAACATGAAAAAGCGAAGACGATGACGTGGAAAGTCCCAGGTGTATTGGGTGGAAATGAAGTTCCCAGTTACAAAGATAATTCGGGGAGTGTTCTGAGACGTATGCTCACGTGGAATTTTGGTAAACAAGTGAAAGATGCCGATCCCACACTCGATAAAAAGCTCGAAGCTGAGATTCCTATAATTCTTCAAAAATGCATTCGTGCATATCTAGAATACGCACAAAAGTACGCAAACAAGGACATATGGAACATAGTCCCACAATATTTCAAAGATGTACAAAGACAAGTCGCGACCGTTTCGAGTACGCTCGAGAACTTTTTACAATCGCCTTACATCAAGTACAGTCCAGATCTCTGCTGTCCTCAAAAGTTATTCGTTGAAAAGTTCAACGAACATTGTACCGCGAATAACCTCGGTAAACCGAGATTCAATCAGGACTTCTATGCGGGGCCTTTCAGTCAGAGAGACGTGGAAGTGCGTCAGCACACCGCATTATACCGAGGTACACCATTCAGTATGCAACCGTTCATATTTGGTTTAGATATAGTTAATGATACCCTCGTATCAAACGAGGATGATGTGTAATAAAAATATACAATTACATTAGATATGGAGCGTCCGCAATCCCTTCAGAGTTTTATAAAAAACTCAGGAGTTGACGTGAAACGCGCACAGCCAGCACCTGCGTTTCCCACGCGTCTTAAAAACACGGTGATAAACAATCAGAACATGGGTGAATTTGCGCAATACGTGACAAATAGCAATAGCAATAACGATAACGCGTATAATACAAATTTAACTTTGAGTGGGCTCAATTTGGGTATGTTTAACGCGACGGTTAACAAAAACTTCGATGCCGAATCGCGTTTAGATTTAAAGTATATACTGCAAAAAACACCACTCGGGAAAACACCCATCGGAGAGGGTTTATCCATAGACACCAAAGAAATCGTTGGTCTTTATGGAAGATTCAAAACTGGATTTACTCACACCAAAGAATATGGAAAAAAGGGTGACATAAACGCAAATTTTTTTACTGTTCAAGTAAAATTTACGCTCACGAATGGAGTTGAGACGAACGGCGGAACGGCCAATTTTTACAAAAATGGCAAGATACGATTTTCGGGTGGTTTCGTGGGTAAAGATTCGCAAATTGAAAATCAACCCGAACTCATTCGCCGATTTATCGTAAAAAAATACACGCGCGGACAGGCATTTTTATACAACCCATTTGAATACAATAATTTAAGTGGTCAATTCAGAATAAATGGTATTATTTTGGATATGATGCGTCTGAATTCTAAGAGTCAAGCGTACGGGTTTAAATCAAATTATGAACCCGAGCTTTCTCCGATGATGTACGCGGTTTATGAAGGTCACAAATACATAATAGCGAAAAGTGGCGCCATACAAATATCGGGTGCTAAAAATCCAAAAGATTTGAATGCGGCGTACACAAAGGCGACTAGATTTTTCTCGATGTTGAAATCCAAAGGTGAAATAAAAATTACAGCTGCTATACCCAATAAAACACGCAAAGTGGTTTCTAAAAAAGCCACCACGTGTCCTAAATCGAGACGACCACCGTGTAGTCAGGGGTATCGAGCCAAGAAGAATCCACAAGGTGACGAGTGTTGTTACAAAATACCAAAAAAGCAGACGGCTCGAAAGTCTCCGGTGAATGCACCGAAGATCACATACGATAAGAACGGTAAAGTGATGATAGGTAAGAAGAAATGTGAAGCGTTGACTAAAACGACTCTCATACAAATGGCTAAAAAACTGGGTGTTGTTGGAATAAAAGATAAGAATAAAAAGGAAAAACTTTGTACTATGATTAAACAGTTCGATCTAGGAAATTCAAACTTTAAAGTCGGAGATAAAGCGTGTGTCGACTACAAAAAGAGTGACTTAGTGGCGATGGCATTAGAAAAAGGTATAGAAGTCGATAATTCTGATACCATAAAAACCTTATGTGAAAAACTTAAGATCAAACAAACTAAAAATCGAAAGGAACAAGCCAATAGGACTCGCATGAACAAGATGATTAACATGGAAATCAAACGAAATGCTGAAGTAGAAAAAATAGAAAAAAAGAGACGCCTCAATAAAAATAGCATAAGAAATGACATAGAAAAATTATATGGACCGAGATGGATTAAAAAGTTCAAAAATGTTATGAACATAAATAAAGACGTAAAAGAACTATCAAATGTTCTAGATAACGCTGTAAAGTATAAAAACCTCGTTAACAAGAAGGGTGTTTTGAAGAAAATGCCTGCAAATGACATCAAAAGGAACATGGTGTCGGAGTGGAAGACTGCGCGACTGCAAGAATACAAGAAAAAGTTGATTCAAAAGGAATACGGTAAACATGGGAACGTGGTTGTGAATTATATAGTTACATACAATCCAAGCAAAACTGAAATTAAAAAGTTCATAGAAAACTATAAGAAAACACGTTCTAATTTAACTAAGAGCAAGTGATACTTCTATTTATGAGTTTTGATGGTTCGGAAGCCTGTTTAATGTGCTTTGTGTGATATGAAAAATCATATCCAGCGAATCTCTTTTTTATTTGATCTGATATACCGACCGATTCAAATTGCCGTGCCGTCTGGGAACACACGGACTTACGTTCAACCTCAAGTAATCGATCTTCCATCATGATGAATTCTTTTATCGATTCTTCACTCAATCCATCACGTTTCATGGCTTCAACCATATCGGTCGACATTCCATGTGACATGTGGAAGTTTTTAGATTTGTACCCCATAGAACCCACGTTTTCTTTGCTATATTCGACACCAAGCATGAAATACAAAACGATTAGTATTACAAATATGTTGATAATCATTTACTAGTATTCAATATATTAAATAAATCCTTCACCTTATGAAGAATGTTAAACAGATCATTATCATCCTTCACGAGTTTCGGGTCAATAATTTCCAATTCAATTTGGTACGTGTTGGGATCTTCTGTATCCAAGTCTTCGACATCCCCTTGAACGATCGTCATGTCTATAGATAAATTCTTGCGAATAAAAGACATGCGCCTCTTTGTCTTCTTCATGTCCATTTCACCTTCATAATCTTCGATTGGGTGTTCAATCGAAACACCGAACCTAATATCATACGGTGCATTTATGAGTTTACCAAAGTCCTCGTTGTGGACTTTGTCTTTTTTGACAATCTTTTCTTCGGATGTATCCTCATCAATTGAAATTCGAAGATTATCAGTTTTACGATAAAAAACTTCTTCCGACCTATTCACGACCCGTTCCCAGCCGTCGTATTTCTTAAGACCTTCGAGGATGTTTTCAAATCCAACTTTTCCGACATCGGTATCAAATGTACCACAGTTAAATTTACCAACTCTAATTTCGAATTCAACGTGTTCTTCATTTCTGTATTTGTCAAAAATCGGTTTCACGTTATCAAACACGCGTCTGACGTCCATGGTTATTCAAGATACTCACGCGTCTTCTCCTTAAGTATTTTTTATATCCTAAAAATATATGCATGGGTTTTACAACTTAGGAAACACATGTTACTTTAATTCCGCCATTCAGTGTCTTCTTCATACCATACCTATATCTGAATACATATACAAGAGTCAATATGTCGGCGATTGCAAATTTACCAAACTTTACTATGATTTGGTAAAAATGTATTTTAGTGAACAGAACTCTGGGTGCATCGATACAACTGCATTACTCGCAGAGTTTCAACGTACATTCCCTAGATTTAAAATGAATGAACCACACGATAGCCAAGATGCGCTGTTTTGTATAATAGATATATTGGAAAAGGAGTATTCAATCATAAAAGACATAATCTACGGAAAAAAGACCCAGATAACCATATCACCGAAAGGTAAAAATACGAATGACGTCGACTATAGCATACAAACACTCACCGTAGACGATCATGTGTGCAAAGTCAGTGATTTGATAAATAAAAGTATGAATTGGAACACACTCGAGGGATACACCGATGACGATGGGAATGTTCATCACGTCGCGACGACGCGGGTTATTTTCAAGAAACTACAGCCGGTAATGATCATTTCATTCGATAAGAAGAGTCGTATACATTTAGAAGATGACATTACGTTTGGTGACGACATTAAATATTCATTACAATCATGCATAATACATGAAGGTGTACAATGGGGTGGTCACTATTATTCCGTAACGAAGTTTAATGATAAATGGTACGTACAAGACGATGAAAATATATTTGAAACTACCATGAAGGAAGTAGCTGGGTATTACGTGTTAATATACGTGCTCAATAAATAAAAACATCAAAAGTTTCACGGAGGTGCTTAGATTCAATTACATACATTTTAAAAAGTCAGTCATTTTAATGTCCTCCTTTATGTTTACGAGCGTTCTATAGAACGTGCGTCTATTATTTGGGTGTGTTTTATCGGTGCGCTCCATGATGGGCATCCACCACATTGGAATGTCGTCGATCATGTAGCGACATTCAACGATCATCTTATCTCTCAACCAAGATGTATCCATTTTATCCCTCGGTATGATTGATTCAAACACGAGTTCCCCCTTTTCTTGAACGTATAGTCGCCACTCACCGTTCACTAAATGAGTTTGAAAGTCTATCGTGTTCTTTTCTTTTGGTTTCCATTTAAACATAGTTTCGTGCGTACCAATTTTAATAGGACAGTTTATGGGTGTGAATATGAGACCGTCTATGTCTTGGGTGACCGTGGGTAAGTAATCATCCAAGAAGCTTTTAAAATCACACATGAGATGAAACGTCTTCACTTTTAATTTTGTCGCATCATTCTTGAGAGACATCAATTTTTTGCAAACATTTTCACAATGCTCGAGTCGATCGATAAAATGTTTATGTCCCACGATTACACCGGAGTCGATGAGACAGTCGTACACCATGAACATATCTTCGTATAATTCACCTTCAAGTATAGTACCTTCGTATACGGGTCGTCTAAAATTAAGTTTACACAAATACATATCGAGCGCTCGGTTCACCAATACACACACCCTATGCTTATCATACATGAATGCCATTAACATGAAACGGACACCATCAGTCTTTTCACACACCACATAATCATTCTTACGGAGTGTATCGAAGTGTTTGTATTCAATCGATATGGGTTGGCAACCGGGGAATCTCCTATTGACACCCCATTGCGTTTCCATATACTTTATCGCGTATGTGTAAAGTGGGTCATCCCTCTTTACAGATACCCGTGACATCTGTTTAATGTTTCAATTTAAATCTTTAATTAGCTTTAACTCCGGCAGCGTTCAGTAAGTTACTTATACACTCGTGTGTATACGTCATCGTCAACTTAGATGCCGTATATGCATGAATTTTGACCCCCAATTCTTTGAATTTTGAAAACATTTGTTCCATCCGTGGGGGCACCCTATAATCGTATGTTCGCTTATCTCTAACGAATTTGCTCGTATTCTTGCACATCATGACCCAACATCTGGCGCTACTACTTTTTACTTGATAGATATCCTCGCTAATCTTATTACCAATCTCCGTGTCAAAATGAAGGCCAATCTGTTCAACGGGTTCGGTGGAATTATCCTTAACTTTAGTTTTAAACATTTCCCAATCGATACCTTCAATCACACCTGGGAAAACCACGCACCCAACACCTTCGTGTGGTTTAAAAACTTGTGCAATTGAACCTTCGTCCATAGAAACCCCAAAATCTATGTATAGAATTCTATCGGCAATTTTCATGTATTTTTGTATGACATTTGACTTCTCGTATGGGTCGTCATTTACGTACACGACTTCATTTTGAATTCCTTTTGACTGAATACACATTAAATTCAAACGAAGCACAGTGTGAAGTGTCTTTACATGACATGACTTACTCCGAGTCACAACGATGGTGGCTAACCTCATTTTATATGTTACATGCATCTAAGCCTTAAGCCTCTCATTCATACACCCAGAGAATGGTAAGTTTCCAACGTGTCCGAGTGTGGTATTTATATCCGCATAAATTTTACCTCCGACCTGTTGCCACCTTCTACAGAATGCATAATCCTCGGATAAATAACGCCTCGACTCTGGGTCGATCATACAGTCGAATACCGCACAATATTCATTAAAATCTCTATTCGCGTGATCATTCACACAGTTCAATTCCGTGAACTTTTCATGCATTTTATCAAATGCCGCTCGTTTGATGGCCATAAATCCAGTCGGTCCATCCAGAATTTCAACGAACCCGTTCTCAACCGAACGTCGATGTGCTCCGATATTCGCGACAAGACTCGAAGACAACATCGCCATATTTCTATCGTCACCGGCTTCGATCGCAGTCTTGGCTTGATCCCACATCACAACCTTCTTGGGGTACACCGCAACCGATACGTCGTGCGTGGATTTAACGAGACGAACGACAGAATCTGCGTTAAAGTCTATATCAGCATCAATAAACATGAAAATATCGGCGTCCGTTTTTTGCATAAACCGACCAACCGCGACATTTCTCGCGCGATGTACGAGCGATTCATTTTCAGTGGTGTCGAGCATGAGCATAATACCTTCTTTTATGAGTGCGATTTGAAGCTTAATTATACTCGTCATGTATTTTTCAAGGCATAGACCACCATAGCATGGCGTCGCTAAGAACAATTTCACCATTATACATGTTATTACATCTATTCCTCTAAGTATCGTTTAATTATGTTTTCTATTTTGTTTATGGTCGGTATAGATACCGAACACTCATCACTTATTCTATTTTTAGACAATTTGCCGCGCATCACGATGTAAATGATCACAGACGCGACACTATTTGGAGTTTTACTCATAAGATCTGTGCAATCCTCTAATTTAGAGCACATCTTATTGCATTCTAACCGTTCAGCTCGGGTAACTTCAAATGAATTCAATAGACGTTGCATCACGTTAAATGGCTTAGTCACGTAGTTTTTCTCAGTCTTTCCGAGTAGCGTGTCTTTGAATATCTGGGTAGTCCTACTTATATCTTTGCTCTGAATACCAAACATATCTGAAATTTCTTTTGTAGTCCGGGGTATATTAGATAAGCGACACGCATATAATACGCAGTTCGCTTTTATACCCAATCTAACTGCACCGCGTGTTAGTTTCTCTACATTGAATTTTCTATACATCATCTTGGCATCTTTCAAGACACTTTCCGGGAGTGTGTGACAGGCTTCATCTATATCTTTATACGCGTGGAATAGCGATCTATCTGTGTGGTTCATAGATTGATGGAAATTAATTTTCGCCATTCGCTTGTTTTCATAATTCGATGTATTCTTTGTAGAAATGACCGTACCCTTACCCCACGCATCCGAAAATAACTCGGGGTTTGGATTTGGGTTACCACATCTCGAAGGGTCGTTTACACGGCCGTCTTCGGTGAGACCACTCGTCCATTCAGGACTGTCGTCTACGTAATGCTCTTGTGTGAATCCACATTGTGAACACACAGGCATACCCTCTTTTGTGAATACTTTTATTCCATTGCAATTATTGCATAAATGTGTATTGATCGACTTTCTTATAGTGGGTTTATTTAATAAACGGTCGACATCCGACCAGATGGCAGTCAATCCTTCCATACCAGAATATTTGTTTTTTTCATTTTTGAAAATGCGCACTTAGGTTCTTAAAAATTGAGATTATCAGCGTGCATTTTAGCGAACTCTTCTATGGAATCGACGACTTCTTTGAATTTCCTGGAGCCAGGGCTCGTAGGCTGCCATTCATTCCACGCCTTATCTATCTGAACTTGCGATGAGGGTGGAATCACCTGTCCATCGATCTCGTCGTCTGGTACGATGAATCCTTCTAAATCACTATCTTCATCGGATTCGTCTATGATCTCGCTATCCATGTCATCTTCGATCTCTTCTTTAAGGCAATACATGCCATCATTTATTTTAGAAAATATAGAACAACCGTCTGGGTAGTGTTCACATAAGTTTTCGTGTTGTACAAGTTCTTCGTTTTCATCTATCTCGTATACGCGCGCACCCTTATACACGAGTGATGTATCGAGGTAATAATTGACGATGAGATAGTCTTCTCTATTGTCTTTTGTTACAGCGTATATCTCATCATCAACATCATCGATATTCAGTAATACTTTAATGAGATCACCAGGCTGGATCTCTGAAAAATTTATCATTCTTAAAGTTTTGAGACAAAAATATTTTCAAGTAATAACACACGCATGGGGGTCGAGATTTTTTCAAAAGATGGTTGTAAATACTGTGAATTAGCTGAACAAATGTGCATCGATCTTGGTATCGATTATAAAAAAACAAAAATAGAAGTGAACGACCTTTCAAAATTGTGTGGGAAAACTGTGACGACGTATCCACAGATTTTCATCGATGGAAAACACCACGGTACATTTTTTGATTTCCAAGATTACATCGAAGACACCGAACCAATGTTGCTGCCTACATTGAATAGGTTTACTGTATTTCCCATACAACACGACAACTTATGGTCACTTTACAAACAGGCACAGATGAGCAACTGGACAGCTGAAGAGGTTGACTTATCAAAGGATATGGACGATTGGGATAAACTTACAGAAAACGAAAAACATTTCATAAAAATGATTTTAGCATTTTTTGCGGGGTCTGATGGAATTGTATTCGAAAACTTGAATAACAACTTCGCGGATGAAGTGCAATATCCCGAAGCCAGAAGCTTCTACGCATATCAAGCTCATAATGAAATGGTTCACGGGGAAACGTACAGTAAACTCATCGACAAATACATCCGTTCTCCTTCTGAAAAGAAGGAACTGTTTGAGGCTATCCAACGGGTGCCGTGTATAGAAAAGAAGGCGAGATGGGCGATGAAATGGTTTGATAATTCGAGGCCATTTAGTGAACGACTCCTCGCTTTCGCGTGTGTAGAGGGTATATTCTTTTCGGGAAGCTTTTGCGCTATATTCTGGTTGAAAAAACGCGGACTTCTCCCGGGGTTATGTTTTAGCAATGAACTCATAAGCAGAGACGAAGGTCTTCACCAACAATTCGCGGTTGAGTTATTTAACATGTTGAAATTCAAACCCAACAAGGATACGATTCAACAAATCGTACAAGAGGCGGTCGCGATTGAGAAGGAATTCATTTTGGACGCACTTCCATGTAGTCTGATTGGAATGAATTCGGAAAAAATGACCCAATATATCGAATACGTATCCGATAGACTTCTCAAACAGGTTGGACAAGAGAAATTGTGGAACTCCGCGAACCCATTTGAATTTATGGAAAATATAAGCCTCGATGGAAAAACTAATTTTTTCGAAAAACGCGTCGGTGATTATGGTAAAATGGACGAAGATTCGTGTGAGATCGAATTCGATGAAGACTTTTAATTATTTAGCCACATAGTAAACGGGTTTCGTTTATTATGTTGATTTTTTTATTTTAATTACATTTAAATTTACCCCGAAATAGTGATACGTTTGCCATCGTCGCACTGGCAAGACACTTGCTCCTTTACCTTAACTTTGAGAGTGACCGGTTTATCCACTTCTCCACCCATGACATCGAGGGGTGCGAGATGACTACCACTATCAAACATATCGTACTGCGCTTCACTAAATCCGGGGAGTGGTTCTGGAACATCGACCATCGCGGGTGGAGCTTCACGCATCTCGTCTGATACATCCATTTCTGGGGATGGACCGGGCACTGGTCCGGTGACCGCCATATCATTTTCCATTATGGCGTACCCTTCTTTCTTTATGTTCATCATGGCATACGTGATGAGAACAAACACAACTGTGTGCAGCACAAGCCCAGACATAGATGGGCATCCGGTTGGTCCGGAGACCCATTTACCGAAAATAGAACGCGTGAGACGATACGTATCTGGGTTAGAAATCACAAAGAATACGAGGGCTGACATGACAGAAATCAAAAATTTCTGCTGGGCCTTGGCGCCACCGCATCCACATCCACAATCCTTAAAGATACCCATGAGCTTTTTAATGTAAAGTAAGAAAAAAAAACATGCTTAAAGTATTCGTACCAATATAACATATACAAACCAATATGTCGTCCGCTAACATGATCCAACTTTCCAGCACTTTTGATCCGTCCTCTGTTGTCTTCAGTAAGATGAAGAAGAACAAGAACGGTGGCAAGACAGTATACATTAACACCGCCGATGGTAAGGGCAAGTTGTATTTGCAACTCCCGTACATGCGAAGCCCTTACGGTCTGAGCGCCTTTACTGACGAGACGACTAACAAGACGTCGTATTCGCTCGATTTGTCTATCGATCCGGACAACGAGCAAGCCGTTGAACTCGCCGAAAAGCTCAAGCAGCTTGACGCGCGTATTATCGAAACGGTCGCGGCGAACTCCAAGGAATGGTTGGGAAAGGCATACAACGTCGAAGTGATGAAGGAAGCACTCTATAAGCCGCTCGTGCGACCGGGTAAGGAGGAATACCCGGATACCGTTAAGCTCAAGGTCATGACGAAGCCTACCGGCGAATTCATGGCTGAAGCGTACAACCCGAAGCGAGAGCTCGTGCCGATCGACAGTGTTGAAAAGGGGCAGCGATGCATGTGCATCGTCAACGTGACTCAAATTTGGTTCATCGATAACAAGTTTGGTGTGAGTTTGCGTCTATCCCAGGCTCTGTTCGAACAATCGACGAAGTTGCCCTCTTTTGCATTCCAAGGCATTGAATCTACCACGTCTGATAAAGTAGATGAAGGTGTGGAGGAAGAATATTACGAAGAAGAATGCGAAGTTGACGAATAAAATCTAACACTACATTAAATGCAGGTGGATCAGCATCTCAGAAACCTAAGAGCTCTGAGGGTTAAAGTCGGTAAAGCTAGAACACCGAAGGATCACGAGGCCGTCGGAAAGGAGATCACCGATGCAATAAAAAAAATAGGTTGTAATCCAGATAAAATATTTTACACAGTAAATAGCAATAAAGTCCCAAATTTTTCAGTTAAAAGAGCCATCAGGACTAAGGTTGGCACCAAAAAAATCGGTGCGGGTGAATATGGTACCGTATTTTTGGGATGTGTCGATAGAGAATGTAAGAAGAGTGTCGCCATAAAAATTCAAACTGATTCTTTGCAAAGAGAATACAAGATAGGTAAAATGATGAGTACACTGGGTGGAGTAAAGGTATACGCGTATGAAAATTGTGGTGATAAACACATCATGTACAGTGAGTATGCAAATAATGGGTCACTCGAAGACTTCATAAAGAAGAAACGCAATACACTTAGACCGATTCATTACAGAAGTATAATAACACAGGTATTATATAATCTTTATAGAATAAGTAAAAAATACCCATCATTTAGACACAGTGATCTTCATGCGAAAAATGTACTCATAAATATGGACACCCCAACTTTGGAACCGACAAAGTATCAAATAGGTAAAATAACACTCAACGTGGAAGACGTTGGAGTTAGTGCACTTTTATCGGATTACGGTCTCTCTATGACAAACAGTATAAAGAACCCTTTAACGAAGGGTTTAGATAAAAACTGGGGAATTTCGTTAAATTCTCATCCCATGTACGATGCACATCTATTTCTGAACGCGATGTACCAAGTGTGCGCAAGACTCGGTGTGAGCGAGACCATGGAAACTGTGAGATTCATTCAGCGTATACTGCCTATGAGTTACATAGGTTTGCGTTCACCAAAAATCGAAAATTTCAGGTTGCGGATAAATGCGGATCATTCCGGACTACCGTCGTTTGAAAAGATATTCTCGGATCCATATTTTCTCCCATACAGATCGACCGTTAAACTTAAGAATAACCCTTTAAATTTCATACCAAAAGCTAAACCAATCGTCTATAGACCAAAACCAAAACCAAAAACTACCACACGAACATCGGAGTCTGCGATACAACGCGCAAAGTCGATCCTTCAAAAGGAGGCCAAACGGAAAGCTGCACCGATTAAACGGCGTGTCGCGCGAACTTCACCATTAAATAAGATATCGATCGCACCGAAAGGGTATGTGCGGGTGAATGGTAAAAAATGTACGACATACAAGAAAAAGGATATAGTGGAAATCGCAAAGAAGATGGGTGTGGATGTCCAGGGTAAAACCATTGAAAAAATATGCGAATCCCTAAAAATAAAATATGTTAAGTAAATAATAATGATCGCGTTTATTGTACTTACTTTACTCGTACTTATTGTGCTTTTCTATACTGGAAATAGCTCTAGTAAGTGTGACTGTGGATGTGGATGCAGTGGAAACGGTAAATGTGATTGCACGGGTTGCGAGTGCAAAAAATGTCACGAACAATGGAAAGTTTATGGAGCGCATTGGTGTGGCTGGACGCGCAAGCAATTGGACTACATGAAGAAAAATGGAAAATCATTCGATTTCGTTGACTGTGAAAAGGAACAGTGCAACGGTATCAAGTCGTTTCCAACTCTTGTGAGTTCTAACGGTGAAGAAATTTCTGGTTACAGAGAAGTTTAGATACCTCGGACGACCGCGATCGCGAGCGACAACATGAAAGCGTCGAGGAATGTGTCGAGCTTTTTAAGGACCGACACGTGTTTCACGAGCGAACGGTTCCAGAGGAAACGAAGCACGAAAGTCGTGATGAGGATCATGAGGACGAACGTGAGAAGTTCGGTCACGGCATCTTGGGTCTTGCGCGCGTTCACAAGGCCTTGGATCATTTTATCTATTAATAATATTTTTTTTCTGAAATATTATTAATGGGGCAAGTAACTAAAAGACTCCCCCTGAGTGGGTCGGAGCCAAAATTTACACATAAAATGTGGGGGCGAGCCGTGGGTATAAACAATAATAATTGTTACGCGTATGCCGTTGGGGATTATGAAAAGAAACGATCATATAAGAGTGTGCCCGGTGATAGAGCTGGAATGAAGAACATGAATCATTCTTACGTGAGCTGTAAAAAACTCCCACAGCGCGTCGTGGCGGATAACCCCAAAAAGGTATACGTAGCAAAGGCTGAAGAGAAGTGTAAACCGGGACATTATAAAGTCATGATGTTCGTGGCACCTGGGAACCCAAGTAATTATTTTAGACAAGGGGATTTTCACTTTTATAAACAAGTGAATGAAGTTGAATATAAGATAAAGGGTGGTAATACACACGAGGCCATAGCTAAGTTTTTCAAAGTTCCAATCGCCCGAGTTAAAAAGGCTGCCCCTAAATTGGTGCCCGGTAAGATCGTGCGGTTTAAGGCAAATATATTCGCTCACAAGAGAGGTTGGGCTACGGGACCGCTCATCACCGACGCGAAAAACAAAATCATCATCGATCCACGAAAAGCTTCTAGAAACTACGGTTCGTTAAATTATAAAACCTACTGCAGCTCATTCTGTGTTAAGAACAAGGGGATCAAAGTCGGACACACTCACCCCAAAGTCAGAAAGAAGACTTGAGACGTCGTTTTCATTTTCGACATCAAAGAATACATCGAGTGCGTCAAAAATGTATGGTTCTTGTAAATCTATCGTATTGGATACATTTTCAAACATATTATGTATAGTTATTTGAACTTTAAAATTTGCTCCATCAAAAATCTTTCTACACACGGGGCACGTCTGCTTACCTTTATCTTTCCACTTTTCTAGACAATGTGAATGAAACAAGTGACCACATCTTATGTGTTTATTATGTCTCGTCTCTCTGACTTCATTGAGACATATAGCACATGCACACATTCTCTAGAAAGGTTGTATATAATATTTATCGTAATTTCGCGTGTTTAATATATATTGCGCGTATCGACCAATGGCTCGTCACATGAAGCACACTTGGCGGTGGTTTGGTTTGTTTTGAAAAGTTCCGGTCCCTTCGATTGCAGAAGTTTGCGATAAGAATAGTTGTCTTCATACGAGATACCGTTCTTGTTCATCAAGTAGTTGTTGTACAACTGACTAGCCGAGTTCACGGTGAAGCATCGACCATCGGCCATTCCAAGTCGCTGAGACATTTATTATTACATCAGAAATTAATTTGTCTATTCACGATCGTTCGTTTCCATGAATTTATATTCATGCCCTTCAATTTTTGTACTATATCTTTTATGTTTGCCCCTGATAATGTATCAAAAATCTCAAACTTTTCCGATGGGACTCTCTTCACTCTAATGCTCGGCTCTGTGTTTATGTGCTGATTAATTATGTTGTATGCAAATGCAATCTCCTTGAATGTCTCCGCCCCGGTGATGATCACTTTTCCTGTACTGAAGATACTGGTCGTGACTTCTTTCATGTCTTCCGCCGGCTTAAATTTTACCTTGACGGCAGAATATCGGTCTGGTTCAAACGATACTTTAAATACATCCGAATATTTTTCAAAGTGATCCGCCGTTCGCATGAGATTTATGTGCCAATTCAAACTAAAATTTGAATTTATCATGACGACCCTGAATGTATCCATGGGTGGAATACACGACTCGTTCAATAGCTTTCCAATCAACATAGATAATTGTTTAATGATATGTTTACAGTTTACAAGGTCTGCACATCCAGCGACTTGTATGCTTCCATTGGGAAATAACTTGATAGATTTAGAACTATACATATCGGTGTAACACAGTGTGATTTGATTGTAAAATGACGTGGGTTTGAGTGACCATTCATATCCAGGTGATTTTTCTTTGCCCGCCATTCGAATTCGTATGGGTGTTATTTTTTCGAAACACATACGAAGCCTTTGTATGTCGATCGACTTCTTAAAGCTTGAAACCATCGTGATTGTGGTGAGCTTCACCCACGATGGTCTGATGTCTTCTGGTATCTCGTTACGAAACTCATCGAGAGACAGATAATATGAGAATGTGTTGTTTATGATCGACCCAAACATACTTAATTAATCGTGTAGCTTTGACCGACTTAGGTGCTTAAAGAAGTTAGAGAAATTGCATGAACATAACTTACATGCCATCATTTGTGAAAACAGCCCGTGTTTCGCATGATGTAGAAAGCGGGTCTAATATTGTGGAAGTCGAATACACTAAATATGAATGTGGGATTGGCTACATAAGTAAAAGGGATGTATTCGACACCACACCTATTGGAAATTGGACTGAAATAAGGTCGATAACCGACACACTTCGATATGAGCAATTTTTAGATACGATGGTAAACAAAACAACTGAAATCAGGCGAAAGATGGCTTTAGTTGAATTGGAAACGTCTATGTGTGAAAATAATAATACGAGAAGCATCGTGCGAATCATGAATGCAGTTAAAATCCTGGATCCAACATTCTCACCACCTGTTATAAATATGCGATGTTCATGGCAGAAGAACTTCATCAAGCAAATGTGCTTAGAACAACTTCCAATCATCATAGACACATGTGTCAACGATTTGCGTTTGGAGAAGTTTTTCAGAGTGCTGCAATTAATAGAAGTAGAATCGCTCCACCCATAAAGTTGTTAACGAGTTTAGAATTTGTCCGTTCATTGTGATTATTATCGTTATTTAACGCATTTGGAACATCTTCGTCGTATTGTATATTTCTTCCTGGATACAAACCTCTCGATAAAGAGCATGGACCCTTTTTACCAATTCGACCTGCGACCATCACTCCATAGTCGCACATCGGACTTCTGTAGTCATCTTTAAATTCTTCTTCGGTTGGTGCTTCGTGTTCGGCAAAATCTATGAGTTGTCTGCTCGTACCGGGCATAAAGAAGTCGTGCTGCACGTATGGGTTAACCCGATCCATGGATTCTTCATCCGTCAAAGGCATCTTTATACTACCGTAGATTATATTTCTTGTATTTCATTTTTTTACCGTGTTCAATCCACATCTTGTCCAGGTCTACATTCAACATGGACGACAATTGAAACAGGTAACTGAATACGTCGCCCATTTCCATCATGACATCCGTACCCCTTTCCTTTTTTAGATTGGTCTTCTTAAAAGTCTTCTTATATTGTCTAATGGCCGAAGCCAACTCACCTATTTCTTCTGTAAATAATAACCACACAGTGTCTATCGTACTATTAGTCCATCCTTTTTGTTTACATGTGATCTCTGTTTGTAACTTGTATTGATTTAGACTCATGTGTATATATGGTCACAAAACTTTATATGGTATATTATATAATGAATAAGCTTGTGTACACCGTAATCACAATGGCCATTTTGGTCACGACGGTCGTCTATTTGGTTTCCACCAAACCAACTCCTACAGGAGAGTCAGTTAAGGTGAAAGTCACCGTCGCGCCAGAGAAGCAACTCGTCAAACCAGACGACCTCATAGAAGAGGTGATTTTAGGTTCTGACGACCAGCCAGTCATCGGCGATCAAAATGGGTACGGTCCAGCTATGACTATAATTTAAACACCGATCTTATTGTTTAGGCCTATTTTGTTACCGGTCGTTGATGTATTCACAGGCGCGTCGATTGGTTCGAGCCCTCTGTCCATATCATGGACGTATCCCATATACTGAGAAACACCGGATTGGATTTGTCCGACGGCAGTTTTTATGACCATGGTGTTCATCATCTTTACTTGCTCGTTCACTCGCGAGTTGTGATCACCACTATTGTTTATGAACACCACGCGCATGATACCATAAAGATCGTCATTGCTTTGATAATCTATGGCGATGCCAGTCTTGTTCTTAAAATCTTGGCGAATTGCTCGTTGAAGTAAATTTACATTGAATTCAGAAAAGAAAAGTGTGTTCAGCGGGGTCTGACATTGCTTCAAAGAGTTCAGGTGAAGATTATCACACATTTAATATAGTCCTGGAAAAAAACTATCAGTAATTATAAATGAACCTCACGGTTTCCGATTTCGATGAAGCTTACTCTACGGATGCATGCCCACAATTTCGCCCTGTATGTAAGTCAGGCAATTGCTTTATCGCATCTTACCCACCAGTCGCGAAGCCTGGTACATATGGTGCATTTTTCACGAACACCCACCTCACCCAGCCCGAACGTAAATTCGAGGTCGCAGGTCCAGTCCCAGTGAGAAGCAAAGACTTCAAATAAATGAGTATAAAAAATTAACCTGTATATTTATAAAATGAGGGTTATTAAACGATCCGGTCGTATTGAAGACGTTAAATTTGATAAGGTCACCAATAGGATCTCAAAACTTACGCATGGATTGTCGAAAAATGTAGACGCATCTATGATTGCTCAGCAAGTGTTTTCTTCGATGCACGATAATATCAATACTCATGAAATCGATACACTCTCAGCGGAAATCTGTATCGGTATGATCACGAGCGATCCAGACTATGAAATACTCGCGACACGCATCGTCGCGAGTAATATCCAGAAGCGTGTTCCCTCAACATTTTCTGAATCCATGCTTAAACTCCACGACGCCAACATCGTCACGTACGCAATCTTAAATGTCGCCAAACAAATAGACGAACACATTAAACCCGAACGTGATTACGAGTTTGGATACTTCGGTCTCAAAACCCTCGAACGAGGATACCTCCAAAAGGTTGACGGAGAAATCATGGAGACACCTCAGTATATGTACGCTCGTGTGGCCATAGGCATTCATGGATACGACATCGACCGCGTGATCGAAACCTACGATGCCATGAGCATGGGTCTATTCATTCACGCGACACCCACGTTATTTAATGCGGGCACACACCGACCACAGATGAGCTCATGTTTCTTAGTTTCCAATAAGGACGATAGTATCGATGGTATTTACGACACCGTAAAGGAGTGTGCTCAAATTTCAAAGTGGGCTGGTGGTATCGGTCTTCACGTCCACGACATTCGAGCGAACAAGTCTCGTATCAGAGGTACAAATGGTACATCCGATGGCATCATTCCTATGTTGAGAGTTTATAACTCCACGGCTCGATACGTGAATCAAGCTGGACGTAGAAAGGGGTCGATCGCCGTGTATCTAGAACCTTGGCACAGCGACATCATGGACTTCCTCGAAATTCGCCTTAATCAGGGGGATGAAGAGGCTCGCTGTAGAGATTTGTTCTCGGCGCTTTGGATTCCCGATCTTTTCATGCGTCGCGTGGAAGAAGGTGGTGATTGGTCACTCTTCTGCCCAGACAAGGCGAAGGGGCTTTCGGATGTGTACGGCAAGGAGTTCGATGAACTCTATGAAAAGTATGAGCGAGAAGGCATCGCGAACAAAACCGTTCCAGCGGCCGAAATTTGGAAAGCGATCATCAAGTCTCAAAGCGAAACCGGAACGCCTTACATGCTTTATAAGGATGCGTGCAATAAAAAATCAAATCAAAAAAATTTAGGTACGATCAAATCATCCAATCTCTGCGTGGAGATTATTCAGAAATCTGATAAAAATGAAACTGCGGTTTGTAATCTCGCATCGATCGCACTTCCTAAATTTATGAATAAGGAAACTGGTAATTTCGATTACGATGAACTTCATCGCATCACGAAAATTGTCACTCGAAACTTGAATCAAGTCATCGATAAAAATTTTTACCCGACCGAACCAGCGAAACGTTCGAATATGCGCCACAGACCAATTGGTATCGGTGTACAGGGACTCGCGGATGTGTTCATCATGGCCAGAGAATCGTTTGGCTCGGAAAAATCACGTGAGATGAACCGTCTCATATTCGAAACCATGTATCACGCCGCACTCGAATCGAGTTGTGAACTCGCCGACAGCGTCGGGCCTTATGAAACGTTCAAGGGTTCGCCTTTCAGTGAAGGTATTCTTCAGTTTGACATGTGGGATGCGCCACAACTTTCAGATCGTTACGATTGGAACGCCATGCGCGAACGCGTAAAGAAAGGCACGAGAAACAGTCTATTGCTCGCACCCATGCCCACGGCGAGTACTTCACAAATTCTAGGGAACAATGAGTGTTTTGAGCCTTACACTCAAAACATCTACTTGAGAAGAACTCTCGCGGGAGAGTTTGTGGTCGTCAACAAACACTTGGTTGATGATCTCAAGGCCGTGGGTCTCTGGTCTAAGGAAATGAAGGATCTCATGGTGAAAGCCAACGGCTCTGTCCAAAACATCGTGGACATCCCCGATAATCTTAAGGAACTCTACAAGACTGTATGGGAAATCAGTCAAAAAACAATCATCGATATGGCCGCCGACAGAGCTGTATTCATCGATCAATCACAATCCATGAATCTGTTTGTCGAGAGCCCGACGCTCTCAAAATTATCGTCCATGCACTTCTACGCGTGGAAGAAGGGTCTGAAGACGGGTATGTACTACCTGAGAAGTAAGGCCAAAGCGAGACCGATTCAATTTAGTCTCGAGGCTGAATGTACGGCATGCTCTGCTTAAAGCTTTAGCACATATATTTTGTAATACAAATGTCTAAATTCGTGAATCTACTAAATGAAGTCGAAATACCTAAACACGACGGGAGAAAGATTTCTTTGTGTACCAAAGAAGGAAAGCCCCTGCGAATTCAATTCCCCCGGATGTATATGCCGTTCGGTATATCCGGATTCACACCAGAAGTTGGCCCTACGAAGTGGTCACTCGACTTCGCGATGAAAGGGTACGACGAAGATGGAAACTACGTGAAGACCTTTTATGAAACCATGCGTGCGTTCGAAGACAAAATCATAGATGCCATTCAAGAACAAAGTCAAGATATTTTTAAACGCGAAGTCTCGAAAGATGAGCTCAAGGGGATGTTTTTTTCAAACATCAAGGAATCCCCCGATCGAGAACCCAAATTTCGCGTGAAAGTCGATGTCGCCATGGATGGTAAAGTTAAACCACACATTTATGACGAACAAAAGAACCCGATTGGTGGCGAATGTAAAAGTGGTCTCTATTCAAGAAATTCGGGAACCGCGATCGTTGAGATCAACAGTGTGTATTTCTTGAACAAAAAGTTCGGTATTACGTATAAACTTTATCAACTCGTCGCGTATGAACCGCAGACGTTTAAGGGTTTTCAATTCATCATTTAGAAATTATCAAGAGTTGGTATATAGCCTGGGCTTCTTTGAGAAGTTTACCTTTAATCATTACATATTTTTTTGGGTCTATACCCTGTTTAATCTTAGCCATCTTTACAGCTTGGGACCACTTTGTGAGTGACATCTCTTATATTACATTTACATTTTCTTAATGAGCTTTTTGTAAGCACTGGTACCCGCCTTTGGCTGGAGCTTGAAACCAGACTTCTTTGGCTTGAAGACCTTAACCATGGCCTTCTTGCCCTCTTCTTCCATTCTCTCGAGCGCCGCCTTGGACGCAGCTTTGCTCTTGATGGCACCGTATTGATCCTGGAACAAATCCTTTTTCTTGAGACCACCAGCAGTTTTTTCCGCGGTACCGTGTAACACTTCAGCGCGGGAACCAAATGTCTTCATTGTATATACACTATGCTCTGAAAATATTTCTAATCTGCGAGATTGAAAGTCCCTCGGACTTACCGGGTAATTGAGTTTTAAGACTATCATCCCCTAAGACTTCGGCGTAGCTCACAGATTTATTCACTTGTAGAGCTACGATAGACTCGTCGACGCTCGGGTGTTTCTCGTCACCGGTATAAATCAGCTTCTTCACGTATACATTACGCTTTTGACCTGTTCGGTGACATCGACCGATGGCCTGTAACTCCGTCCCGGGGTTCCAAGATGGGCTCGTGATATACACTCGAGAAGCAGCCTGAATATTTAGACCCTGACCGCCGGCCTTTACCTGAATGAGAAAAACACTGTTTTGTGGTGCGCGATTGAACTCTGTGAGTTGCGACTCCCGTCGTTCTTTTGTATACGTTCCATCAATCCTAAACACGGGGCACGTCAGTTTTTCTTGAATGTAATTCATCTCACCTTTAAATTGGCAAAACACGAGCGTCTTTTCGTCCGGGTGCTGAGAAATGAGTTCAAACAGGGTTTCCATTTTTTTCGAACGTCCCGTCCATGGATCCATCTCTTCGCCAGTCTTCCTGGACATGCCATCGATGTAGAGTTGTGGCCAAACCATGGCCTGACGAGCTCTCAAAAAACATTCGAGTATGTCCATGTTATACATGGTTGAATCACCGTGTATCCTGGCTCGTTTCATCATCTCTCGGATCATCTCTTGAGCCTCTGAAAACACGTGTGTGTACAACACCTTTTCTTCTGGGTACATTTCGAGTTCGACATTTTCGAAGTAGCATTCTGGGATGTCATCCTTATTCTTGGTTCGGCGAATGATAAACTTTTCACGCACGGCGTCGAGGCTGCACTGTACATCAATTCGGTCGATACCCAAAAATGTACACAGTGAGACGAAATCATCGACGTCGTTGAACACGGGAGTTCCCGTCACGATCCATTTATACGTGGTATTCATACGCATGGCAGATTTGAAACGCTTTGAACGTCTATTTCTGATCTCGTGAGCTTCGTCGAGAATCACGCGACCCCAATTCACTTTGTGAATGAGTGGGTCATCTTCAGTGAGTAGACTGTATGGACAAACAGTCACGTCGTGACGTTCAAATTCAGATGCGTCTCTTGTTCGTTTGATTCCATCATACACAAAAACACTGAGTTCGGGAGCAAATTTGTGTATCTCGTTTTTCCATTGAGTCACGATAGATTTGGGTACAATCACGAGCGTCGTGTTTGTCTTGTTGCGTTTGATCACGGTCACGAGTTGGGCCGTCTTACCGAGACCCATCTCATCACAGAGGAATCCACCCTTGGGTCCGGACGAAGAATGCTCTCTCTCGAGCATCCAGTTCACGCCCTCTATCTGATGTGGGTAAAGTTCCATTTTGGTTTGATTTAGACATAGGTCGTGATGACTTAGGTAAAGTAACACCATACTTTTTGGGAATTTAAAAACAAAAAATAAAAAAATATTTTTTTCACTTTCTTTTTAAAGAAAAAAGTTTTGAAAAAAATATTTTTTTTTATTTTACTTTTCAAAATTTTACAAAATTCTCGTCATTTGATTTAAAATATATATACTCTCTACATAAAAAGTTCGAAAAAACATGGTGTTACTTTAGAGCTCTACCCCGTCGATTGATTTAAAATGGATATACTCTCTACATAAATTTTTAAAGTAACACCATACTTTTTGGGAATTTAAAAACAAAAAATAAAAAAAAATTTTTTTCACTTTCTTTTTAAAGAAAAAAGTTTTGAAAAAAATATTTTTTTTTATTTTACTTTTCAAAATTAGAAAAATCTCATAAATATTTCTCTCGACCCTATGTCTCCACAAGACCAATTATAGACGTAACAATGGTTATGGCCGTTACCCATCATGAACCTATGAGCACGAAGTGTACTGGAATCCAAACCAACATCCAGTGTATTATATACATCGAACCCCGCGTTGCGAGCTAACACGGTGGCGTCTTTTAGGTCTCCTTTGCCCGTGTCGTAGAACATGTACGCCTGTTTCACGCGGATGCCAGTCTTCACCGACGTGTACGGCACGGAATAATAAGACGTGACGTGACCGGTCGTGTCGTTTATGTATGTGTACACGATGTCGTCCACCGGGGATAGCCAGCGTGTCACGTAATCTTCGTCGATGATGGGTGCGATCGCGTATTTAGACATGTGTTCGGTGAGTATACCCGCGACTTTGGATGCGTCTTCATCCGTGATGAGTCTATGCGTGCACGAACCCGACACCGCGTGTGGTCTTTCCCGTTCGTTTGAAAATTTAGCCCGGTTGAGTTTCGGTACGTTCAAAAGTCTGTGCCAATAATTGGTCTTAACCAAGGGTGTCGGGAGTTCCGCGACGGCCGTGTACACCGCTTGCCATATACCCTCCACATTCGCGCGTCGACGTATTTCAGATATGAGTAAAGGCGCCATACCCTTATTACGAAGCGTGTCGTGAACGCACAGAAAGTTTATCTGAAGCACATCGACCACGTCCGTGTGAAACCTATACTTAGAAGGCATACCGGATATGAACCCCACGAGTTTACCACCGGTCTTAGTTCGTATACACACGTTCCAGTCCTTATCCGTGGCCCAACTTATGAATTGTCTCGAGTACTCCAACGAAAAGTGCTCATCGCGGACGTAATGCGAACTCAACAACCGCGCCGCTTCGTCTATGGAACACGTCGACCATTCGAACCCCTCGGGTAAGACGACGGGTGTATCGCTGCACGTTCTCGACGAATCGATCTCACCCACACGCACACTGTGTTCCACGGGCATGGGTTGTGTATTCCAAAACGTGTGCACCATTTGTAATACAAGACACCACGTTTTTAAGTTGGCTTAAAGTTTTGAATGCATGATAACATAGAAATGTCTCTTGAACAAGATTACACCGTCGTACCCGGTCAACTTTACGCCTGCCTGTCGGTGGTTGGCCCGGAATGTCCACAAAAGAATGACAAATTTGGCATCAAGATTCGAGGTGCTTTCAATTCTCGGGAGGAAGCCGCGTCGCACGCGAAGCGTCTTCAAAAAGAAGACGCGACGTTCGATATATACGTGGTCGACATGTACAAGTGGCTGTTGATCCCCCCGGATCCCAATGTGATCGACGACGTCCATTACACCAACGAGAAGCTGGAAGAACTAATGTCTGGGTACAAGGAAAACCAAGCGATGGCGGCGAAGATGTTTGAAGAGCGTAAGCGTGATATGATTGAATCCTCCGCGAACACGTTCATGAAGCCCGGTGATGAAAATTCTAAGTATTACACGAAACCAGACGAACCACCGATCTCTCACCCAGCCGAAGTGCTCGAACGTCTGAAGAAGGAGAAGCCGGACGTCATCATGGAAGAGCTCGTGCGTGAAGCCGATGAAATCGTCGCGAATGAAATCGAAGAGCGTCGCAAGGCCAGAGAGACGAGCGTCGAGGCTCAAGACACGAAAGAAGACGGGGAAGTCGAAAAGGGTGAAGAAGTAAACTCCAACTAAATATTAAAAATAAAATCAAGCATATAATAAGTATGTTGACCATCGCATTCAACGTGGTGACCATTCTTATCGTGTTATACATTTTCGGTTTAAGCGTGAGAGACCGTGAAGTCGGGGAGCTTAAACGGAAGATGGAAGAAGAAGATCCATACGTCACGGCGACCGAAGTCGCGGAAGCAGCATCTAAAGATCCACTCGTCGTGAGTCGAGCGTATTTTCTAGATTCCAGGGATGAACCTACACCAGATTTTAAGGGATTCTCATCCTGGTCGAAGGATGACTGGTTGCATGGTTTTCCCCATGAAAAAGCCTAATATGAAGGCTACGAATATGACCACGTACGCGGTTTTGTCTAGATTCGAGAAGAGATCTATCTTTTCTTGATAGTTCTGCATGTGCATCGGTTGATGCTGTGGTGGTGGATAGTAATACATGGGTTCATGTTCAGGCTGTTCCTCGGGTGCATGCGACTCTTCCTTCTCTAAGATGTCTGGATTGTAATCGATCGGATTGCCTATATCACTCTCCATTTTATAATTTCGCGTTTTATTTTTTTAACTAGATTATTCCTCATCTTCATCTTCATCTTCATCGTCTACAATAAATCCAGCCAAATTACCGTTTTCGTCGGCGTCTTCATCGTCGTCTAAATCGGAGTCGGATTCAGATTCAGTTTCGGAATCGTAATCGTCTTCATCGAAATCGACATCATCTTCGTCGCTGAAGTCATCTTCAACGTCTTCAATGATTTCGAGGCGTTCTGGTGCTTTAGAAATTCTACCCGATCGAGTCTTAATGACAGTCATTTATACTTTTTAATGATTACATCTTTAAGTCCGTCTATACATGTATTCGAATTCTATGGTTATTTTGTTCATTATTTCGTTTAATTCTTCTGCGACCGATGTATCCGTTGAAGTCACATATAGGCCGAGTTCTTCTATATTATGCATCGCGCGTTCGAGGAGTTTGCGTGAAATATCCTCATGACCACTAAATTCTCTGGCCATGTTTATGTTTGCTAGGAATTCTCGGTATAAAATACCATTTATACCCGAGTACTTATGAGTTTCCTTAATGAGATTATTGATGACGTCTGGATCAGTGCCACATCTCACCATTTTAGAACTCATATAAATGATCGCGAGCAAGAAAACGACCGCTAACATTTATAATTTAGATACTATTTTATCTATAAGCCTGTGTTTTCGAGTCGAACACTTACAGTTCTGTTGTATTTCACTCTTTACCACCGTAAACGTTGCATTCGTCGAACACACCCGACACACGTGATTCGTGGTGATCACACTCTTTTTACCCCTCTCTTTGTTAATCTTATGTATTTGTAGATTTTCGTCATCGATCATGTACTTCTTGATGTACATTTTCAAATCCTCGTTTGGATCCACCTTGGGCGCTTCTGTTATCTTTTTCTTTGGTGGGGATTTATACTTCGTGACTTGAAGTCGGTCGACGATCGTCGGTGGAAGTTGGTGTCGTCTACCCGAAAAATCCTTACAAAATCCATAAAAACGACCTCGCATGGTTTCGCATCGACAAAAACATTTTTGGGATACGGTATCACCCAATACGTGAAACCAGACATGATTTGATCCATGATTTCGTTTTGTATTTTCACAATATTTAGAGGTCGTGGCCACGAGGTAACTGTTTTTTTCTTTATAAATATTTTTGATTCTCGCGTGCGCTTGTCCTTCCATATTTTTTCGAATGAACGTTTCCAAGAGCGCGCATGTCTCGGGATCTTTGAGTTCATTCTTTGTTTGGTTCGCCGTAAAATCACCCTCCGTTTTCATCTGACGCGCACCTTCTATTACGTTTGGTTCGGTGCACTCACTGCGCAGTGTGGCCATCTCCATGATTTCGACCGTCGGTTCCGGTGATATTTTTTGAAACATGGACAGGGGTCCATGTTTGTACATGAGCACGGGCAAATATTCACTCTGTGTTTCTTTACCCACGCGATTACACGCCGCACACCCTTTTCCATTACACGCCCTGTGTGTCACCCACTTGTGTGAAAACGGCATTCTGAAACCACTCCCACGCGTATTTCTTTCACTGCTTCCATACACGGAGAGATCCACGATTTCATTCCAATCCTTCGAACCGTACACGAGAGTTAATGTATTTATCACGTGTTCCCTGAGCGCTAAAGCGGAAGAACGATTCACCGGAAAATTCGGCCAGTTGATGTGTACACCCGTTTTTATCAGATCCCCGACACTCTTGGGTTTAGATACACACACGAGCGCGTCTTTACCGCCGTATTTGGAAACCTTATCACATATGACTTTACACACTCGTTGTATTTCCTCGATGGTCATCGGGTCATCATCTTTATAATCGAGATCGACGAAAAAGTTATAGGCGTCGACGGTTTTTTGTTCGACGAGATACACCTTTTCATTCAAATTTATGCACTCCACGTATTTTTTATAAAAATCATTCAATCTATCAAACGGTACGGACAGCACACCGCCGTCCATGAACACGTGTGATGGATTGGGGTTCTTTTCAAAGAAGCCATGACTTTTGCACCACTCCTTGAACATACTTACCATTACATGTATTTATTCTTTTAATCTTCTTCGCCGTATTCAATGTCACACCACATGGTCTTTCTATAAGAAATGTCTGGATACACGGGTTCATCTTCTGATAATTTCTTCTTGATGACCAAAAGTTCGTACACCTTATCTTCTTTGTGTTCCTCTATGTATTGATTCGCCTTTTTGGGTGTGTATGAATACCTATTTATTAGTAAATCGTGTATTTGCATTAAAATGTAGTTCTTTGACTTCATTATTTAATAGCAAAGGATTTTCTATTTAAGGATGTGACACACGAATAGAAATCCGGATTTTCTAGAATGTTCTTCGTGATACGATCCCACTGTTTTTTCAATCTGAATTCCTGGAGAGTATCGAAAGACATGAAATCATTTTCATCGTGTGTGCGTTTTATTGGTTGTTTTTGTATTTTTTTAATTATTGTTTTTTGTTTTTCATCATTGAACTTTCGCACGAGTTCCATTTGTTCTGGTTTTGTGTAATTCACAAAGAATACAAAAACGTTATATTCGAGATCCACGGTCGGACTCTCTTTTACTGTAAATTTAAATTCCGTATATTCGCCTTTCTTCAAAGAGACCACACCACGTGTCTCTTCTTCAAGTTCGCGAAGGGCACACCGAATTGGATTGAAAATCTCTCTTCGGCGACATCCCCCGGTCACGAATATCCAGTCTTTAAAGCGCTTATCTCTCACCGTAAGGAATGTTGGTTTATCACCCGTAAATATTACCGGTACCGCTATAGCTTTATATTTTTTCATTGCGTGATTGCAAGTTATAATTCTCTGAGATGTTAATTTTCTTCGGTCTCGGCGATTTTATTTACGTGTACCAGTTCCTCATCTTCGTCTTCGTCTTCCGCGTCGTCATTACGACGAAGGGGGGTTGAAGGTTGTGGTGGTGTGTGCGCTTGAACGATTTTATTACAGAAACCTTTGATGTTTTCGATGTCACTCTTTGCCTTCGTAAACTCCTTATACATGTAGGCAGTCGCAGCGATACAAACTATGATGGCCACGATCGTGAGCGTTTCGCGGTCAAAAGACAACATATTTATGTAATAGAAACGTTAAATCTTTTTAAGTAGCTTCCTCCTGATTGACGGGGGAAATGAATTTTTCGAGTGTCCTGGATTTTGGATCATACGTGAGCACGAACACAAACCCTAGAAGAAACAAATACTTCCAAAGCATTTGTTATTAGTGTGTAAATAAATTTAATTAGAGTACATCAAACCACCCATACCGTTTTCAATGCGGAGGATGTTGTAGTTGACAGCGTACACATCAGCGTCGAAGGTGCCAGAATCGATCATGAAACGAGCGGAATCCAATCGGCTGAAGTTAAGAGAACCCGTTGGCTGGAGCTTGGAGGTTTCGAGGCAGAATGGGTACAAGAACATGGTTTCATCGCTACCACGCACTTCGGTTGAGGCGGTGTGATAGTACTTAGTGCACGCGGTGTAGTGTGGGTTCACTGGCTTGGCATCCGTAACATCGGTACCGTTGATTTGCAATCGAATCTTACTGTTAATGAAAGCGAGGTTGCTTGGGTTGTAAGCCGCGAGATACTTGATTGGGTGGTTGTAGTTCACCTCTTGGATGGCGGAACCGGATTGGGTGGAACGTTGGGTTTGGGTGATCACCATGTTTTGTGGGAGAGACGCCAAAGTAGTGCGTTCATCGGTATCCAAGTAGATGTATTGCGCGTGGACTTCATAGTCTCCGACAACTGGGGTATCCCACGTGATACGCAATTCCACGTCATGGTACTGGAGCGCAATCAATGGGATCGCGGATTGCCAGTTTTCACAGAACGAAAATCGGAGTGGGTAGAACGACCAAGGAGCGCCAGCGCCGGCACTGGTGGACT
>Ga0181605_10000411_pt1 | contig 42822 bp, 11 predicted proteins | sample 041ome_11_FD_148676 | JGI IMG/M metagenome (GOLD analysis project Ga0181605, IMG submission 148676) | Coastal salt marsh microbial communities from the Groves Creek Marsh, Skidaway Island, Georgia - 041411US metaG (spades assembly) | ecosystem: Environmental > Aquatic > Marine > Intertidal zone...
CCAAAAAGGTTGACGCTCGCGATCAATTCATGCGATTGATTGTCGATCCGTACGCCACGACTTTGGGAGATTTAGTCAAGAATAAAGAATTTGTCGTCGCTGGGCACGTGGTGTTGTACATCGTGGCGAAAGGTACGGAATTTAGGCAACAATTTCTCAACGGCGAATGGGAACTCTAGCGTACAGTCGTCGTCGTACACCTCGTCGTCGTCGTCGTACACCTCGTCGTCGTCGTCTAATACATAGTCTACACATAGTCGCGCAGTCCCACCATCGCGCGCTGTAAAACAAACAAACAAACAAACAAATGATACAGTACACTGTACACGTTACAAAACTATACGCGAAAAAGAAGAACGTTCTCCGCGGCGTCGTCCGTCGCTCTTCGCGGCTAGGCGCGCCACCATCGCGCGCGTCGCTCGTCAACCACCGCCGCAACATCGCTTAAACCTTTTATTCGACCCACACGGACACGGACGATTATTCGGATACGCCCCGCGCATCGACCTCGCTTCGTCCCGTCTCTCCTCTCGCGTCATGGATCGATCATGTTCGGTAATAACGCGCGTAAACTCCTCCGCACTCGTCGGTGTCCCACCTCCGCCCGCCAACAACGACTCCCTCGCTCGCCTCATCATCGCCCGCGTCAGCGCATACGTCTTCAATAGCTCTGAAACTTCCGCGTGCGCGCCGTTTGGCGTCTCGCGCGCGATAGCCGCGACGCGCGCCGCGGTCAACGTGCTCGGATCCTCCCTCTCGCTCGCGCGCATCGACGACGCGTACGCTCTCGCGCGCGACACCTCGAACGACACCTCCGCCGCGTGTCGAGGCGCATCGCCCGTGCGCTCGAGCGACGCGCGCTCAAGTAAGTCGACGTATGCATCCATGGTGAATGATGCTGGTGGTGATGATGGTGATGTTTTCGCGCCAAACCACTGCGAGACGGCGTCGAACACGCCCGCGCGCGCGCATTGCGCGGACGTCGATACCGCGCGGACGTGTGCGCGGGCGATGCGCATGGCGGCGGCGACGTCCGCGCCGTCGGCGTCGACGTGTGAGGGGTGTGAAAAAGTGGTGGAGTGAAAAAGTGCATCGCCACGCATGACGGGATAATGTCGCGCGCGTTCGCGTTCTCGCGCGTCGCGCGTCGCGCGGTGGCGACGGTGACGGGTGCGACGAGTCCGGTGCCGTCGTCGTCGTCCTTGCCGTCGTCGTCGTCGTCGTCGGCGTTGTCGATTTATATCGAGACGTATGGGTGTCAAATGAATACGAATGATTCCGACATTGTCCGTGGAATCCTGCGCGCGCACGGCCACGGGGTCGTTAACGACGCATCACGCGCGGACGTGGTGTTATTAAACACGTGTGCCGTGCGCGAAGGCGCGGAGCAGAAGATTTGGGCGCGTTTGGCGCAGTTGAAGGCGATGAAGACGTCGCCCGAGTCGACGTTGCGCGCCGTCGGCGTGCTCGGATGCATGGCGGAGCGCTTGAAATCCGCGCTCCTCCGCGCCGACGGCTTGGCGGATATCGTGTGTGGTCCAGATGCGTACAGGGACGTGCCGAGATTGCTGGCGAACGCGTCACGGGCGACGTCAGAGCTCACGGATGATGAGCGCATGAATGTGTTGTTGAGTTTGGACGAGACGTACGCCGACGTGACGCCCGTTCGGCGCGATCCATCGTCGCCTTTAGCGTACGTGAGCGTTATGCGCGGATGCGACAATATGTGCAGTTTTTGTGTTGTTCCGTTCACGCGCGGACGCGAGCGGAGTAGGGCGTTGGATTCCATCGTTCGCGAGTGTCGGGACCTCGTGAACGCCGGCGTCAAGGAGATAACATTATTGGGGCAAAATGTCAATTCCTACGCCGATAAGTTTAGTGCTAGTGCGGTGGTGGATGATTTAGGGTATGCTGTCGACGATGATGCCGCGAAGAATGCGAACGCCGACCCGTTCGCGCCGTACGCGAAAGGATTTAAGTCGGTGTATAAACCAGACGCGCGTCGACGGCACGCGTACTCTTTTGCGGATTTAGTCGCCGCCGTGGCAGCGATCGATCGAGAAGTTCGCGTGCGTTTCACATCACCTCATCCGAAAGATTTTCCTGATGATTTATTGCGCGTCGTTGCCGAGACGCCAAACGTGTGTAAACAGTTGCACATGCCGGCGCAGAGCGGATCGACGACGACGTTGGCGCGCATGCGACGAGGGTACACGCGCGAGGCGTACTTAGACCTCATCACGCGCACGCGAGAGATGATTCCCGGCGTGGCGATTAGTTCGGATTTTATTTCTGGATTTTGTGGCGAAACTGAAGCCGAACACGCGGAGACGATTTCGTTGCTCGAGCGCGTTCGATTCGAGACGGCGTACATGTTCCATTATTCGTTGCGGGACAAGACGCACGCGGCGAGGCATCTATCAGACGACGTCCCAGAGGATGTCAAAAAACGTCGTTTAGCAGAAGTGATTGATACATTTCGAGCGGGCGCGGCGCGAGCGAACGCAGAGGAGATTGGCCGAACGCATTTGGTGCTCGTCGAAGGCGTGGCGCGTAAATCAGACGCGCAAATGAGCGCGCGTTCGGATACCGGTAAGCGCGTAATCATCGAAGGCCGGCGCACGGTACGCGATGGCGATGATGCTCACCAAGAGGTTGACATTAAACCAGGAGATTACGTCATCGCGCGTATTGAACGCGCGGGACCATCGACGCTCATCGCGCGTCCCTTGGGCGTCACCACGGCGACGCGCTTTTTCGAGCGACACGGCGCGGCGTGGCATCATCATCATCTTGTATAGAACAGAACAGAACAGATCAAGTGTGTAGCTCCAGTAGCAATCGTAGTGTAGGTCATATCAACACATCACGCGAACGCCCTGGCTCGTGAGAATAGACTTGGCGCGCTCAATGTCCTCGCTCGTCGGCGTCGCCATGCCCTCGAGCGCATAGTTCAATCCCAATTCCTGAAACTTGAACACCCCCAGTCGATGATACGGCAACAATTCAATCCCCAACACGCACGCGTGCGATTTCGCCACGTGCGCGAGTTCAACGAGCTCTTCCTCGCTATCCGTCGCGTACGCCGCAAATCTCTCGTCGTCGTTAGGATTCGTCATCAACACGAAACGTAACCACGTCGGCGTCCCGTGCTTCTCGCACGAGCGCAAGAATCGCCGCGATCGCTCAAATTCCTCAACGCTCGTCCCAGTGATGGCCACGTATCGATCGACAAACGCGCTCTTGAGACACAACAGTACGCAATCGACGTGTGGAAGCACGCGATTCCATTCTTTATCAGTGCCGGCGCCCGCGGTGTCGATTGAGGCGCCGACGCCCAACGCGCGAACGCCTCGACACACCGCGCGCGCGAATTCTGGCTGTAACAAACACTCGCCTCCGCTGAGCGTGACGCCGCCGCCAGACGCGCTGTAGTAATCAAGATTGCGTCGTACGATGTCGACGCACTCGCGCACGCGCATTCGTCGCCCGAGCGGCGTCGGCGTCGAGGCGTTCGCGCGCGCGAGCGCGGCGTCGGTGCTGTCCACGTTGCAACAAAACACGCAGCGTTTGTGACAGGATTGGAGAAAGAATATGCAGCGGATGCCCGCACCGTCAACGGCGGTGAAGGAATCGATGCTGTGCACGTAGCCGGTGATTTTGTCTTCGTCCGCCAGGTCCTCGATGTCGTCCTCCATCGTCGTTGAATGTCGTCGTCGTCGTCGTCATGCATGTCGAGAATATGAACCGTCACACCCAAGACCACGCCGCACGACCGCATTCCACGCCGCACGCCCCATGTCCACCGTGCGCGACTTCGTGCGCGAGCACGCGCAGCCGTACGATGACGATTTCGCACCCTCGCTCGCACCGCCGACGCCGCGCACGCTCGCACTGCTGTCCCGCGCGCGCGAGCTGTTCGCCTTGGAACGCCAACGCGGCGGCGTGCTCGACATTGACACCTCCACGCCGTCGCACGCCACGTCGCACGGGCCCGGGTACATCACCGACGCCGCGAGTGATTGCGTTATCGTCGGCATGCAAACCCCGGTGCCGCTGCAACGGACGATGAAACCGCTCGGAGGCATGCGGGTGATTGAGAAGGCGTGCGCCGAGCGCGGGCGCGCCGTTGACGTCGGCGTGACCAAGTTCATGGATGACTGGTGCGTGACGCATAACGACGCCGTGTTCGCGCTGTATACGAATGAGATGAAAGCTGCGCGGCGCGCACACGTTTTGCTTGGGCTACCGGATGCGTACGGACGCGGTCGATTGATTGGCGATTACCGACGCGTCGCGCTGTTTGGCGTCGACGCGTTGCTCGCGGATAAATCCCGGGACGCCGAGGCGATGCCCGTGGACACGGAGGACGACTTGAGGTGTAAGTTTGAAGTCACGCAGCAGATTCGCGCGTTACGCGCGCTGAAGGACATGGCCAAGGCGTACGGGTGTGACATTGGTCCGCCCGCGACGTCGGCTCGCGAGGCGATTCAATGGACGTACTTTGGATATCTCTGCGCGGTGAAATCACACGACGGCGCGGCGATTTCGCTCGGGCGCGTGGATGCTTTTTTTGACATTTACATCGAGCGCGACGTGACGAGCGGGAAAATCACCGAATCGCAGGCACAGGAATTGATTGACAATTTTGTTTTAAAGCTGCGCATGGTGCGGCAATTACGGCCGCTCGCGTACGAGGAGATTTTCGCGGGCGATCCGCAATGGTCGACGACGTGCGTCGCCGGATGCTCGCTCGACGGCGATGGTCGACACATGGTGACGAAGACGTCGTGGCGTTTCTTGCACACACTACGAAATCTAGGCGCGGCGCCCGAACCCAATCTCACCGTGCTTTGGTCGAGCTCGGCGCTGCCGAAACCGTTCAAGCAATTCTGCGCCGAAATCTCCATCGGCTCGTCGACGATTCAATACGAAAACGATGATTTGATGCGCGAAATGTTACAGAGCGATGATTACGGGATCTCTTGCTGCGTCTCTGCCATGCGCTTGGGGACCGATATGCAATACTTTGGCGCGCGGTACAACATGCCAAAGTTACTGCTCATGGCGCTTAATAACGGCAAGGATGAAATCACCGGCGCGCAAGTCGCCCCGGCGTTGTTTGAGGATGTCCCGGGAGATGGCGAGATTTTGTCATTCGATGACGTCATGAATCGATTTAAAGCTTACATGGATTGGTTGTGCGCGCTGTACGTGAAAACGATGAACGTTATTCACGCCTGTCACGATTTACGCTGTTACGAAGCCATTTTCTTTGCGTTGATGGATACAAAGCTGTCACGTTCGATGGCGTTTGGCATTGCCGGATTGAGCGTCGTCGCGGATTCGTTATCGGCAATCAAGCACGCTCGAGTGCGCGTCGCGCGAGACGCGTCGACTGGATTGACGAAAGATTTCACCATCGAAGGCGAGTACCCAAAGTTTGGCAACGACGACGACGCCGTGGACGCCATTGCGGTATTCTTGGTGGATTACACCATTCGCGCCTTGCGTAAAACTCCCGCGCATCGCGGCGCCACGCACACGCTGTCCATTTTGACCATCACATCCAACGTGATGTACGGCAAAGCTACAGGCGCGACTCCAGATGGTCGACCCGCGGGCGCTGCGTTCGCACCGGGCGCCAACCCCATGCACGGCCGCGATGCAAATGGCGCGTTGTGCTCGTTGAACTCTGTCTCCAAGCTCCCGTACCCGTCGTGCGCGGATGGCATTTCAAACACATTCTCCATCACCGCGCCGTCTCTCGGCAAGTCGCGCGAATCGCAAATTTCAAATTTAGTCGCCATGCTCGACGGGTATTTCGCTCGAGGCGCGCAACACTTGAATGTCAATTGTTTGACGCGAGACGTGCTCGTGGACGCGATGGAACATCCGGATAAGTACCCGACGCTGACGATTCGTGTGTCGGGGTACGCGGTGAATTTCATCAAGCTCTCGCGCGAGCATCAAGAGGAGGTCATCAGTCGTACGTTTCACGCATCGTTATAAAGGGCGAGGCGCGTGACCTTGTTTTTCGCGTTTTACTTTTACGTTTTAACATTTCAGCGGCGCTAGTCGTACATCAGCCAGTTCTTTCTTTCAACTTCAAAACAATTCCAAAAATTCACAAAAATTCATCATCCAAACAACATGGCGCCCGCCAAATCAACATCGCCGCCCGTGACTTCTAAAGCCTCCAAAGCCTGAGCGCGGGTGAACCCGAGAGAAATTAATTGTGATACCTTGTCTTCGTTCACCGAGCGCGGGAGAGCGTCGACGACGGAACCGGATGGCGCGGATGCCGTGGGCGGCGAGGCGCCGCCGTCGAAACCGCGTGGAATCTCCGCCTCGCCTAAAAATGGCAATTCAACATCCGCTGAACCAATAGCGAGGACGTTCTTGCGCAGATCAATCGTACACTGATGCCGACGTAACATGTCGAGACCGAAAATAAAATCAATATCTTGCTCCTTTTCCAAAACGGTGATTGCCGTCGATAAAAACGTTCCGCCCACCTTCATCGGCGCTTGGTGAATGCGCCCCAAAATCTTCTGCGTGCCCACGCCCTTGGCCGTTCCTTGAAATCTATCATCAATCAATCGCTCAAGACCACACCTGCGCGCGCACGTCACCGACATGATGGACATTTGAGCGCCGCTATCCACAAACGCCTTCAACGCCACGCCGTTGATTTCGGCATCCACGTACAACATAACCACTTGTCCAAACACTTCAGGCGTTTCATCAATCGCCGTCCGCATGTTTTCCTCAACATTCGCCTTACGTATCGCCTCTTCAATCTTTCGCTGCGCCTCAATGTCGAACGGATCGCTATGTAACAACGCCAGCTCTTCGTTGCGAATTCTCATCGCTTCGGCTTCGCGGCTATGAAACTCCCGCATGCGCGTCTGAAACGTCTCCACATCCCCCGAATCGATCGCCCGCGCGAACAACGGATCCGACATACGCAAACGTTCCATCGCGACGCGATCGGCGGCGAACGCACGCATCATCGCCAAGGGATCCACCGCGGAACCATCCGAGCTCGTCGCCCGCGCCCCACCCATGGATGAATTCCCCGACCCGTTCGTCGTCGCCGTCGCCGCCGCGTGCCCACCTCCGGGCGCGACGAGGGCGACTAAATCATTATCTTTAAATCCACACCGCGCGAGCGAGCGATCGGAGGCGGAGGACGACGACGTGGAGGCGGTTTCAAGCGTGCGTCCATCCACCGTGGCGATGAGCGCGCGCACGTCGCGGTCGAGTTCCGCGCCCACCGCCGCCTTGAGATCGGCAATCGTGGCCGAGCCGTCGATGGTGATGCTCACGACGCCATCGATCGAGGGCACGGCCACGGTGAGGCGCATCGCGACGGAGAATGCGGTCGCGTGTGTCGTGCGATCTCGTTTTTGCGTCACAATTGCGCACGATGCGTCGATCTGCGGCGCCGAGAAGCGATGGACGGGCGACGCCATCGCGCGCAAAGGTGACGCCGCCTACGATGCGTGCGTCAGGGGCCAAAGCGTCGAACGAGGCGATGCGATATCGACGGATGATGATGATGATGATGACTGTGATCGCGATTGTTGGATTAATCTTTGGCGCGCGGTATTCCCAGCGCACGGGCGACGACGTGGTCATGACGGCCGACGCACCGTCCGAACACGACGGTCCTCGCGCGATCATTGGCGATGCGAACGAATGGCTGCCACCGCAGCGCGAGATTGGGGCGCGATTTCTCGAACGCGAGCGGGACGCGTGCGCATTCGCGTCGGCGCCCACCGTCTCGAGCGCCGTTCGTGGCGCCCAACCGCGGTTAATTACGAAAAAGGTCACCACCGCCGCGTTACGCGATGCATTTACTTTGCCTGCGTTATTGAAACGGAGCGGGAAGACGTCGGTGCAGCACGCGCATCCGGCGTATCACATCGTCGCGGGTGGTTCGGTGGAACGGATGACGACGCTCGAAACGTTCATTGAACGGTATTTGCGCACCGATGACGTGGCGAACGTGAGCTTTGTGTTTGATTCCATGTCAGATGTGTTGAGTGACAAACGGTTAAAGTCGAAATCGAGCGGGAAATCACTCGTGCCGCGACGATTGGGGCACGCGGTGGATGAGCCAGAGGCGGTGATTCCGGTGCTCAGCGTCGGCGGCGACGGCGCGGGATTGGCGATGCATCAGCACGACGCGACGTTATTGACGCTGTTGCACGGGTACAAGTTGTGGCTCGTGGCTGCGCCCGAGGTGGCAATGCCGGATTTTGTGTTTGACAGCATGCATGGGTACGGGTACATGTTATTAGAGGACGCGTTGAAGCACAGGGGCGAGGCGTCCATGTCGGGCGTGCAATGGTGCGTGCAGCCGCCAAACACCGCGGTGTATTTACCCGGGCATTGGTGGCACGCGACGGTGAATTTAGGCGAAGCCGTGGCGTTTGCGGAGCAACTCGGTGGGGGGTTTACGCCCATGGCGTATGAAGCGGCGGCGGCGACGACGGGGAAGCAGCGCGCGCAGACGTTGTCGGCGCACGCCCGGGATTACATGTTCAAGGACAAGGTGGATGTAGCGATTAAAACAGCGCAGGAGGCGATTGAGGTTGATCCGTTACAAGTTATGGCGCGATTTGTGCTCGCAGAGTCGTACGCGAGGCTTAAAAAGGCGCCAGAGGCGTTACAGTCGATGCGAGACGCCGCCGAAGCGGTTCGGTCGTCGTCGAGGCGCGCGACGCCACCCGTGCCTGAACTCTTTGCTGATTCTTTGTTACGCATCGCGTACACGCTGTGCGTGCCTTTGGCGGAATTGTCCAAGGAGGCTGTGCCGATGGGTATGGAACTCATTCGTGAGGCGCTCGAGGCGGTGCCGACGAGTTTGGAGAATAATATTTTGAGCGACGTCTTGGGCGAATGTTCGCCCGACAAAGTAGTACGACAGGAACAATAGGAAGGATATATCATTACAATTCGCGCGCGCGTTGCATTGCAATACTAATATTGTCATCATCATCATCATCACGCTCTCGTGCAGCTACGTGTGCGACGATGCGAACACAAAGGCGTGGGCGAGAATGAGCTTGGGAAAAAAGCCGTGCCGAGCGACGTCTACGAGCGCCTCGCACGCCCTCACGGCGTGTTCTATATCCGCACTCCACGCGTGTGGCGTCACATCCAACGGACGCTGTGCCCGTACGAACACCTTTGCCGCATCGAGAAGGGTTTTATCACCCTTATATCGCCGCGCACGACGACGCTCGGTGAGGAATTGAGGAAGCGCGCGCCAACCGGCGGGATGCTCCGTGTCCGCGAGCGTCGCCGCGAGCGCTTGATATTCTGCGCGAGACGTCTCGTCGCGCCGCTGGCGCTCGTACTTTGACGAACCATCGTCAATGACGACCGCAATAGCCGGCCCGCAGCCGCGGCGATTGAGTTGCAAGGCGATTTCAAATGCTATTCTTGCTGAGGCGTCGCTCGCGGCGAGCGCGCAGACGACGACGGGCGCACGCCGGCTCGATGTCGCATTCAGTATCGTTTTCACGCACCGCGCCGCAACGTTCGACGTATACTGGTCATTCAACGACGATGATGACGCGACGTGTGCCGAAATCGTGCGTGGAAGATGAATGCCGTGCACGGGAAGCGTGGAAGCAAATGAGGCAAATGACCAGCGTTCGACGTCGGCGAGCACGTCGACGAGGAGCCACACGCGCGGGACATGGTTTTCCACCGTCCAAACCGCGTCGTGGTTCAACCCGAACGCGCATGCGTCGAAATATTCTTCACAATCCACCGCACGCACGATGGCTTGCGTTAATCCTGGGCTCGCATCGTCGTCGTCGTCGTCGGTGGCGTCGGTCTGGCGACCGTGTGAGCCAAATACGAGCGACGGCGACGCAGACATGGATAATCCGAGCTCAGGGTGCCAAATGCTTTGTATCCACGGCACATCTGCGCGCACTCGAGCGTTTGCGTGATGGCCCAAATCATCCCATTCGCTCGCGAGCTGCTGTCGCATGTGCGGTACGATTGTTTCGTCTAAATCTCCTCCGTTGCTCTCCGACGTCATCAAATTCATGTGCGACCCGGCGCAGTGTACGATTTCGACGTGATCGCACGCCAACGGCCACACGTACCCGCTCACGGATTGTAACAACCCACCGTGCGCGTCTAGGCGTAAATCGGTTTCGAAAAGTGCGGAACTTTCGGTGCCGGCTTTGTAATGAATGACTTTTCCTCGGACGCGAGAGAACATTTTACGCGGGACTCGGCTCGATAACGCTGGATCCGCTTCGACGCCGCGAAGCATGCGCCAAGCGCCGGAATCGATAGAACCATCTTCGAGCTGGTTCATACCGCTGTTCCATTGCGCCGCGTACGGACCTTTACTGATTTGCTCGTCCAGTTCTCTGGCGTTGAACGCGCGGCCGAGCGCCTGATGCGCGACGTCTTCGAACATCGCGTACTTTTCTTCTCGTGAGAGATTTTGCCAACCCGCGGCGACGGTGTCGAAATGAAACGACGAAAGCGCGACTTCCATATACATCAATCCCGTGCTTTCGTTATCGGGACTCTCGTCGTCGTCGGTGGTATTTTCGTCGGGGATGTCGTTCCAATCCGACTTGAACTGTACCGGATGCGGCGCGTCGAACAAAAAGCACAGCGACACGGTGCGATCTAAAACATTCTCCAACACCAACGCGCTCTCGATCGCGAGCACGCCACCTAAAGAGTGTCCGCCGAGTATGATTGGCGAATCATCGTCTTGTTGCGCGTGCATGGCAAATGCGTGCGCGTTGGCCGCATCCGGCCACGGCTGCTCTGTCGTATCGCGTTCAAGCGTCAATACTGGGTGTGCGCCGAGTGAAAGTGCGTCAACAAGTTTCATGTACGCCAGTGGACCATCCCCAAACGCGGGTGCACCGAGAAAGAGCGCATTTGGCGTTGTCGCCTGAGACTTTAAGCATTTCACCATGTCCACGTTTGCCTTTGCGTTTGAAGCCGTCTTTGTCGTCGTCGTCGACATCGACGACGGATTCGAATTCGACACGAGATGCTCCAAATACGCAATCATCTTCAACGGCGTCGGCTGCGTGGCTAACGTCGCAACGTCGATATCCTCATCAATTTTAATCGCGCGCTTCAACGTCGTCGCCAATTCCACGGCGCCTATGGAATCCACGCCCATCGCCATTAAATCATCTTTCGCGCCGACATCTTCCCCGAACACGTCGCGAAGCGCGTCGTACACGACGCTCGCTATATTCACGACATCACGCGATGGCGTCGTCATCGGAAAGACGGCATTCGGTCGATCGACTCGTCGCGGTATTGATCTTTTTGGCGACGTTTGACATCCGAGCGCGGTTTCGCCCGTGAAACTCACCATCGTCTCCTCGCCGAACGCCGTCGACATCTCTCTCAACCCACCGCCGTCGTGGTCATCAACATGCGATGACAATGACTCCATCGTGCGTCCTACGTATGCTGCGATGGCTGACGTTGGCAATGAACCTTGAGTGACGCCGACGCCGACGCCGACGTCGCCTCGATGCCGAGTCAACGCGCGACCGCCGCCCATCTGGCGCACCAGATTCCACCTCACCATGCGCACCGCACCGCGCCCGCGCCCGCGCGTCGTCGCTCGACACACGCGAGCATACGCCGCGTCTTTCGCGCGCACGCGCCCAGAGCGCACGTTGACGACGAGCGACATGTCAGAAGACCCACTCGATGTCCCGCGGCTGCCGACGACGACGTCGAGCGCGGCCATACGCTCGCGCGCGTCGCGACGCGGCGGCCCCAGCGCATCCGCGCATGCAAACATCAACCTCGCCGCGGCTTCGCACGAAAACACCGCGGCGCCTTCAGCGCGCTTGGCGCGAATGACGACACGATGGACATCGAGCGCGACGTCTGCCGCCGCCTCGAGCGCCGGCGCCGGCGTCGGCGCCAACCACAACGATTCCCTCGCGTACACCACCGGCGCCCCGCGCGCGCTCGTCGCGCCGCGCTGATGATGACGACGATGATGGCACAACACCGCGTGGACGTTTGTGCCCGTGAATGCGAACGCCGAGCACCCGACGACGCGCGAGATGTCCTCCTCCGACGACGTCAATGTCGCGCCGCCGACGGCGGTCCGCGGGATAGCCACACATCCAATACCATCACTTTCGCGCGCAAACGCCCGTTCCACGTGCGCGTTTACGCGCGCTAATCCCACAATGACAGGTGTCATCACCGCATCACACGCCGCACACGCGCGTTCGAGCGCGATGGCCCCGGCGGCGGCTTCGCCGTGTCCCGCCGACGTCTTACTCGCGCTCAACGCCACGACGACGCGCGATGTCGACATGTCATCGCCGAATGTCTCCGCAATCGCCCCGCATTCGATCGGGTCACCGAGAGGCGTTCCAGTACCGTGCATAGAGACCTCACGCGCGCGAATGCGATCGATGTGCGCGAGTGTGTACGCGTCGCGCATGACGCGGCGCTGTTGGGCGCCATTCGGCGCCGTGAGCGCCGCGGACCGACCATCCTGCCCGCACGCCGACGCTCGCACGACCATCATCGTCGTCGTCGTCGTCGTCGTCGCGTCACTCGTCGTTGTCTTTTTCGCGTTGTGCTCTGGTTGTGGATGCCGTCGCCATCGCATGAGCGCCATGGCGGCGACGGATTCCGCGCGTCCGTAGCCGTCGGCTCGGGCATCCATCGTCTTGCACCGCCCGTCGCTCGAGAGCATCCGCGCCGCCGCGATGGCGTCGCTCGTCCGCTTGCTCAACAGGTAATTCACACCGCCACACATTGCAAACGTGCACGATGCCGTCGCCGCATGCGTGGCGATGTGGACGGTGACGAGCGATGCCGAACACGCGGTGTCGACGGCGAAGCAGGCGCCGACGTAGCCAAACGTATACGACGTCCGCCCGGCGCACGCGCTCAATGCGCTTCCCGTCGCCGAATGCGCGCTCGGTGCGATGTACGGCGCATAGAGCGTAGAATATTCCATGTGCTGCGCGCCGACGGCGACGATGACGTTGGTATCATCGCCGTACGGCGTTGATGTCGCGCATTCAAAGACGCATTCGAGAAATCCTCGATGTTGCGGGTCAACACGTTCGGCTTCGTGAATGCTCGTGAATGCGAATAACGCGCGGTCGAATGCGTCGACGCGCGGTAGAAACACACCAAATCGCATACCTGCGTCGGCGTCGGCGGCGGGTGTGGGTTCGATGGTCCATCGGATGACTGGCACGCGCGTCGCCGGGTCAGCCACGGGACGAAATCGTCCGGCGCGCGCGACGACCGCGAACGCCATCGTCAACCTAGGCGCATCATCTACGACGACGCGCGTCGTACCATGCCTCGTTGTTGTCTGCGTCGTCGTCGCGTTGCGTTTTGAATCCACGTACGCGGCGAGGGCGTCTATCGTCGGGAAATCAAAAGCCACCGTCGCCGGCAAATCCACGTCGCACGCGCTCGACACGCGCCGGCGCAGTTCGACGCTCGCAATAGAATCCAGCCCAGCATCCATCATCGGCGCTGAACACTCGAGTGATTTACCCACGAGTGATTGCGCGATGTCCCGCACGACATCGAGCGCGGTGGCGATGACGACGTGTGGATTGGACACCGGCGTTCCGCGTGTCGTCGGCTCGGCGTCGCGTCGTCGTTCAATCATCGGCGACACCACGACGCACGGATGCCGCGCACCGTCGTTCGCGTGCGAGATGACGCGCATTAAGATGTGCGCGCCAATGTCGAATGGAAGCGCGCGCAAACCGACGCGCTCGAGCCGCGCTTCGGTCGTCCCGCTTGCGCTCGCCATGCCTCGGGCGTAGTCAAACGCGCCCCAACGTATGGAGCGCACGTCTAATCCACTCGCGTACGCATCGAGCGCGTACGCATCGAGCGCGGCGTTGGCGGCGGCGTAATTTGCCTGTCCCGGAGCGAGCACGGAGGCGGCGATGCTGGAGAAGAAGACGCGAGATGCGGGCGGAGCGGCGTCGCTCTGTCGAAGGACGACGCGCGAGAGCGTGAGTTTCGGAGCGTAGACGCGACGTAACGCGTCGTGCGTTTGGTTGCGTACTGCGGCGTCACGGAGAACGCCACTGGCGTGGAGGACGACGCGGAAGTGCTGGCGACTCGCGAGGAGGTCGGTGGCGTTGACGTCGGCTCGGGAAGATGCGTCGGCGCTCGATGCGGTGACGACGCGACGCGGAGAGGGAGAATACGAACCGTCATGTAGTAACGGCGACGACCCACAGCGGCCGCGACGGGCGACGAGACGCACGTCGCAATCGGATGCAAGCAACACGCGCGCAATGGCGACACCGAGACCACCCGTGCCGCCTAAAATCTGCACACCGCCGCGCGTAGGATGCGGGTGTCGCGCGCGCGGTGGCACGAGCGCCGAGTCGCGCACGGTTCCGTGCGTCGTCGTCGCTTCTTCGCCACGTTCCGCTCGCGCACACGCGAATATAGCATTCAACGCATCATATGTCGTCGTCGTTGCCGTTCGTACCGCGTCTTGGTAGAGTTGCGCGGCGCTCAAGGCGGCGCCGACGAGGCGACATTCGCGAGGCGTCGCGCTTTCATCCAGTACGTCGTACGTTACGCGACGCGTCATCGACGCGTTACAAACTCGTCGCCGCCGCCGCACGTCATCGCAACACTCGTCGTCGTCGCGAACGACACCGCGCGCGCTGAACACCACCGTGCCGTCGCGAACATCGATCCAATGCGATGACGATTCGGTTCCCCGTTCGACGCCAACCGACGCCGCGGTTGGTTGGTCAGTCGTCGCGCGCGCGACGTCGACGCTTCGCACGCGTTGACACCACGGCGCGCCAGATTCCGCGCGCGCGATGCGCGTGATGTCTCGCGAGACAGTCCACGCCCACCAGCGCGCCGCCGCCGTGCGTGCTGACGAAGATATGAAACGTTCCGCGTACGCGCGACACGATTCGGCTCGAATGGCTCCGCGACTCGAATACGCCACGGCGCTGACTGTTTTCATCTCCATGTGCCACGTCGACGTCGTCGTCGTCGCGACGAAGGCACGAATGATACGACCATTAGCATCGAACGCTCTTTCGGCAACTGCGACGATGCATTCGAACATCGACGATGACGAATGAGACGTAAACCTCAACGCCGCAGAGTCCAAACGCGCGTCTACGCGCATCATCATCGACTCTCCGCCGTGGTGCGGCCAATACGTGCGTCTATCTTCAACCACACACGCTGCATGTGCGACCACGCGCACGTCATTCACGCACGCATTCGTCGTACGCAGAATGACGTGCGCATTTGAACCTTGAAACGCAAACGCGCTCGCCGCCGACGTCGACATCCATCCGGCGCTCATTCGCGTCTGTCGCGCCAATCCAACATCCACCACGCGCGCCGTCGCAAACACCTCGCCCACGTGCGCATTCACGCGACGTAAATGACACACGCCTTCATTTGCGCGCGCGTCGCGGGTGAGGGCATGGATGATGCGGGCGAGCGCGGCGGTCCCGCTCGCGGGTTCGGCGTGGCCGCGCCAGGATTTCAACGCCCGCGGCTCGAGCGCGCGACACACGTCGCCGTACGCCGCCGTCGCGGCGTTCATTTCGATCGGGTCCCCGAGCGCAGTTCCCGTACCGTGCGTGTACAGCACCATGACCGCCGTCGCGTATGACGCGTCGGCGAAGATCAACGCGGATTGGATGACGTCCCGCTGCGCCGCTCCGCTCGGCGCCGTGAGCGACGCGCTTCGGCCGTCTTGATTCATCCGCCCCGACGCCACAACCACGCCCTGAGGGCATCGTCCGTGATCGCCACGCGCATCAAAAGTAATCACGTCCACGGCTTCGGCGCGCCCATAGCCATCGGCGGTGGCGTCGAATGTCTTTGAACGTCCATTCGGGCTCAACATGCCGGCGCTCGCGAGCGCCGAATGCGTGTCGGGCGCGCACATAATCGATGCCCCGCCCACGCACGCGCCGGCGATTCTTCCAGCACCGCGCATGGCTTCGTTCGCGAGCGCCATGGCGCAGAGCGATGACGAGCACGCGGTGTCGATCACGAGCGCCTGGCCGCGCAAGGCGAATATAAATGCAATTCTGCCCGCGCAGCAGCTCGCCTCAGCGCCGACGCCCACGTACGCGTCCACGGGCGCGCCGACGATTCGTATAAGATTTCCATAGTCTTTCCCCGAAGCACCAATATACGACCCAATATCATGCGTGTCATCCATCGGTGCGATGGCGCGACAGACGACGACGGCGCGGATGAGCAGGCGCTGTCGCGGATCGCACGCGCGCATTTCAACCGACGTCGTCGGCTCGAATGGACTCGCGTCGACGCGTTGAATCACATGCGTCGGTGCGTACGCGCCGAACGCGTTGATTGGATCGTTGTGCGCGTCGACGAATCGCCGTGCGAGTGGGGTTTTCATGACGGCATCGGCGGTGGGGGTGGCGTCGTGGGCGCATCCGGACGCCGCGGCGGAGACGCGCGGTTCGGTTGGCTCGGGACGTCTCGCGACGGCGTTGACTTTGACTTTGGATGTCGTCGTCGTCGACGAAGACGACGACGTCGCGGCCAGCGCCTTGGCGGCGCTCGCGATGGTGGGGTAGTCGAAAAATATCGTGCTCGGCGCGTCGGAACGCGCCAGAGCGGTGCACACGGCGCCACGCAAGTCGACGGCGGACAAACTGTCCAATCCGTGCTGCATCAACGGGTCGTCGACGCCGAGCGTCGTTCCGAGTGCCTGAGTGACGCACGTCGAGATGATGGCGCGAATCGCGCGCTCATCGAGCACTGTCGAGGGCAACGCATTCGACGCGTCGTGTTTCGGCTCGACGTGACGACGCGTGTGCGCCGAGGGAAAGAATGTTCTAAATCCCGCGAAGCCGCGAGCCAACGCGTGGACGTCGAGCGCCGCAGCGATGATATTCGCGCGACACGTGACGCGCCATAGCGCCGCCACGCCCTCGCGCGCGCGCAGCGCCCAGATACCCATGTGTTGTAATCTTCTGAACGTGTGCGCGTGCCGCGTCGCCATGCCGACGTCGGCCCAGGGTCCGAATTGGACCGAGCGCGCATCCGCGCCGGCGTTTCTGCGCCTCGCGACGTCGACGTCCATGGCACCATTCGCCGCGGCATAATTCCCCTGCCCAGCCGCGCCGAACGCGCTGGCGATGGATGAACATGTGATGATGCGCGTTGGCGTCGCCGCGCGCTCGTCGCTGCGCATCGCGACGGCGATGGATTTTGGGGCGAAGACGACGCGGACGCGTCGAGCGGAATGTCTCGCGAGCGCTCCGTCGGCTAACGCTCCACCGGCGTAGAGTACCACGTCCGCATCCGCCAGGGCGTCCGTGCGCGCCGCGGCATCACATGCCATTGCGCACGTCACATCGTCACCGTCGTCGTGGAACCACGTCGCACGTGCGGTTCTGGAGACGAGCGCGAGACGACATTCGGGACGCGACATTTGAGCCGCGAGCGCGCCGACGCCTCCAAATCCACCGACGACGAGCACACGCACCTTGGCCCGTGCCGGTGGTTGCATTCGAGAACGACGTCGTCGAACGTCGGTGCGTCGCACGGCGGCATGCGCGCGTAATTCGACCACGTCGCCGTCGTTGAATTCAACCGACGGATGTTTCTCAGCCGAGTCCTCGAGCTCGAGCGACTTGAATAGTCCATCCGCGTACGTCGCGCCGCGCGTCGAAAACCATCGCAGAGGTTTAGCGCATTGAAACGACGCGATGATGGATGTCGTCGTTCGTGTCGCATCGCGGGGTGTTGTCGCGAGCGATGGACACGCTGGTCGCCGCGAGGGCGTCGCCGCGACAGTCGCTGCGTACGCGCGGGCGGGCGGGCGGCGACCGGATTCTGCGTCAATCGTCGTCATCATCGATCCGAATGCTTTGGCGCATAAATCGACGATGCATGCTCGCGAGTTGAGATGATGTTGTGTCGTCGCTGGTGACGTCGTTGGTGCGATGCACGCCGCGGAGGAGACGCGGGTGGTGAAACCGCCGTCGACGTACGCGGCGCAGCCCACTGGGACGCGAAGCGTCAGGTTTCTCCTCGACGTCGTCGCCGCCGCGAGCTGCATCGTGCCATCCACGGCGGCGATGTAAGATGTGATGTCATCGGCGTTTGCGCGAGGGCGCGTGATCGTTGCCGCACGATTTTGGTGGCTAGTCGCGCGACGATTTGCAAAGGCGAACCCGCCGCGCGACGTCGGTTGAGGAACGTGAACGGTCACTGGCGAAAGAAAGCACGTCATCGTCATCGTCGCGCCGCCGCGCATCGCCAGCGCCCCCGAACGAGCATTCAATGTCACGTGAAATGAAAGTTTCGCGGAAATGTGCAGAGACGTTGGAATGGCGCACGATGTGGCAGCGAGCGGAGCGTCGTCGAGGACGAGGCGTCCGGCGGCGACAGCGGCTCGAAGCATTCCTGCGCCTGGAAATAGTGCGCGCGCGCGCACGGTGTGGTCTTTGGCGCTGACGCACGCCATGGCGTGTGCCGTGAACGTCAACGTGCAGGGTGGTGAGGTGATATTGCGCGGTCGCGCGATGGCGACAGCGATGAACGGCGCCGCGCGCACGGATGGTACGCACCACGCGCGCCGAGCGTCCATCGTCGCGCAGTGCGACTGCGCTGTGGTGATTCGCCCGACACGCGCAACTGACGGCGACAAAATTAGACTCACGTGCGCATTCGTGCCTTGAAATGCGAATGCGCTCGTGCCGGCGCGTGAAAAGTATGTACCCGCGCGATGTCGTCCAACCGACGTCCCGCCACCCAGAGCCATCGAATGTGTCTGCGCGACGACGACGACGGCAACGTACGGATTCACCGTTGCCAATCCGCGCACGCCAACGCTGATGAAATGTGCGTTGTGCGCGATGACAGCGGTGATGGACACAATCCCCGACGCAGGTTCGGCGTGCCCGATGAAGCTCTTTGACGCTTCGAGCCTCGTCGGGGAGTCGTCGGCGGGCAGCGCGTTGACTTCAATTGGATCACCCAGCGGCGTGCCCGTGCCGTGCAAATGCAACGATAACAACAAATCATGTAAATTAGCGTTATCGCCTGCGTGACCGCGCATGGCGGCGGCGATAACGTTCGATTGCGCCGGACCGTTTGGGGCGGTGAGCGCCGAGCTTCGTCCGTCTTGCCCGACGGCTGTCCCGCGCACCGTCAGCGATAACCACATCGACCGGCGTTCAAAGCCAACGTGGTCGTTTGCGTCGTCGTCATCATCACCGTCTTTACGCGCACACAGACGCACGGCTCGATTCGCTTCAGCGCGCACGTATCCATCCGCGGCGACGTCGAGTGTCTTACATCGTCCCTCTGGGCTCAGCATCCTCGCCCGATGGAATTGCTCCGTCACGCGCGGACAGAGAATCACATTCACCCCGCACACGAGCACGTCACCTAGAATACTGTTTTTAACAACCATATCCACGCGCGCGTGGTGCGCGGCGACGAGTGCAGAGGAACATGCTGTGTCTATGGCGATGGCGGCGCCGGCGAAATCAAACGTAAAGCACACTCGGCCGGGCGCAACAGATATGAAATGACTCGTCGCATCGTACGCAGATGGTGCCAACGATGCGCGCGCGGCAAGTTCGGCATAATCGCGACTCGCAATACCGACGTATACGCCCGTCAACGACGACGATGACGATTTTGAGATTTCTCCAGAGCCACCGAAGACGTCGAGCGCCGCGCGCAAGAGTAATCGCTGTTGGACATCGCACCGCGCGGCTTCATCGCGGTGTACGCCAAACACACCGGCGTCGAAGACATCGATGTTGGACATGTGAGTCATGAACGTCGCTGGAACGTTGGCGTGGTTTGATTGACGCATGATGTCGATGTCCCAACGTTTGCGAGAGATGGGCCGAACGGCGTCGGCGTCGATGGATTCCGTAGAGCACCGCGCGTGGATGCATATCACTGTCGTCGCTGGCGGCGCGTGCGGCGTCATCGGTGTCATACCACTGACTAGTGGTGGATCTTTCGCTATCATTGATGCGGATTGCACGCGGGTTTCATTGAATACGCGCGTCGAGAGCGCCCGAGCGGTTGGGTAGTCAAAAATCGCCGTCGAGGGCAGCGACACGTGAAACGCTTGCGATATCGCGTTCGCGAGTTCCGTAGACGACACAGAATCCACACCAACATCCATGAGTGGTGCGTTCGGGTTGATTTTCGCCGCCGGTATCGATGCGGCACCGACGGTACGTTCGATGATACCGCACACGTTGCGTAGAATGTCATCCATCGACGTCGCCGTCGGCTGCTTTGATGCGCAATTCGGCTGCTGAAACGCCGGCTTCGGTTTTGGGGACGTCTTGTCGACGTGTATTTCATCGTCACTGAAATTAATGAGATGTTCAAACAGCGCCGCATCGCGCGTGCGACCTGAGTTGCGCACGTACGCGTTCCAATCCACGCGAGCGATGCACGTCGTCGTCAAAGACGTCTCATACATAGATGTGCGCGCAAACATCGCCATCGCGTCCGCAGGCACCATAGACGGCATGCCTAGTGACGCTAGTCGTGATTGCGTCTCGCCCGTCGCCATACCGCGCGACGACGTCGCCCACGGTCCGAATTGCGCCGCGCGCGTTGGCTCGCCCCGTCGAGCTCCAGCCTCGCATCGCGCGTCGAGAATTTCGTTCGCCGCCGCGTACACTGCTTGGCCCAACGAACCGATGCACGACGCAATTGATGTAAACACAGCGACATGCGCTATGGCGTGACGACTGTCGTCATCGGCGCGCTGCGAAAATGTGCCACATTTGGCGCTCACGCTCGCAAATGCGGCTCTCGCCGCTATGGTTCTCCACGCCGCGTCTGCCAATATTCCCGCGGCGTGTACAACCGTCGATGCATCGCGTGAAAACTTCGTTGTTAGCAATGCTTGCACCACTCCCGTGTGAATACACAGCAGTCTTTCGCCGCACGAGGTCCATGGGAGTATACGCGCTCGGCCGCGGCGGGACGAGGCGAGGACGACTGAGAATCGCGCGGGCATGAAATCGCGCGCAAAGCACGACCCAAGCGCGCCCGTACCACCCATAATCACCATGCACTCACAATATCGAACCACATTCACATCCCTTGTCAGTGAGAGCGTCGCGCCGAGGCGACGATGACGATGCGAGCGCGTCGCCTTTGCCGCGCAAAGCTGTTCAACGCTCGCGCGACTCGTTTCGGCTCCGTCGAGCTCCACCCGACTCATCGTCGCCGTTTCCAGCGCCACCGATCGCATCGCGGCGTAAATACCATAAGACACGCCATCTTCTGTCACCCTTGCGCGCGAAAACGTCCACGGCGCGTGGAGTGCTGAGAGAACGCGCCTCGCGTTTGGCGTTCGCGCGCCTTGGCTCGCTCGAACCATCGGCGCTCTGCCCGCAGCTACTCGACGGCGTCGACACACGTACGCACACGTGCGCACTGACGCACCGCGCACACGACGCTCGATACATTTCGTGCGCAGTTGCCGCGTATACATGTCGCGAGAGACGTGAGAGCTCATCGATAACGCGCGATGGATGTCAGACGCGTGGCCACCAAATGTCTGCGCCGCGTCGAGCCGAAACGCCTCAGTCGTCGCCGGGATGCGTAACGTTTTCGCGCCGTCATTCACGCGCCAAGTGGCGGCGATGGCGTGAAACGCGGCGTCAATTTCCCCGGCGCGCGAATCGCCGCGAGCGCGAGCGATGACGGCGCGAACGACGACGGTCATGTGAACCGTAGGCGCAGACGCGGATGACATCGCTCCGAGCGCTCGTCGTCGAGACTCGACGCGCGGCGTCGCGCGCAATGTCTGCGCCCGTGCGGCGCGCGACCCATCGAGACGCGCGACATCGATGCCAGACGTGACGAGGTGGCACACCATTGTAAATGCTTCGTTCACGGGTAAAATGGCGATGAAGACGCATCGCTCGACGCCGCGGTCGCGGGCGGATGTCAAAGCGCCGCTAGCGAGCTCCATCGTCCCAGCAGCGGGGAATATCGCACGCTCGCGCACGCAATGATCGCCACACGCATCGTACTGTGCGCGAACTACAAATATCACGCGATCGGCGGCAAGTGGAATGCGAGGCGAGCCATGTGACGCCGAGCATGGCGGCGAGCAGCACCACGTGTCCCTGGCGTCCCATGTGTCTGTTCGCGTCCTCGCGACGCCTCCGTGTCCTCGCCCCGAACCGAACACCACACCGTGCGCATTCGTGCCCTGAAACGCAAACGCCGACACTCCGTATATATCACGCGTCGCGGCGATGCGCGTGCGAGGCACGACGGGCACGGCTGTTGTCGGAGCGGCGGCGTCAAACGCGCGCGTCACGTACGGATTGAGCGCTCGCGTGTGCGGCGTTCCCACTCGAACACGCGTCATCAACGTTTCGCACGCATCGACGAGCGAAATCAACCCCGACGGCGACTCTGCGTGTGCTACAGATGCTTTCGTCGCGCCGATGATGACCGTGGTGGTTTTCGTCGCGAGTGTGGTGCATGCGTTTGCGGCTTCGACGTCGATGCTCGCGTCAAATGTGGCGAGCGCGGCGGCGATTTCAATTGGGTCCCCGAGCGGTGTTCCAGTACCGTGCGCCTCGCATCCGCGCCGCGCCGCGTTTGCATTATTCGATGATGCCGCCAATGTCGCGCGCATCGCCGCTCGTATACACGACGTTTGCGATGGGCCATTCGGGGCGGTGAGCGATGAGCTTCGACCGTCTTGGTTCACTGCGCACGCGCCGACGATGATGACTGACGCCGACGCTGACGTCGCCTGTTGACGCCGTAACGCCAGCGTGGTTCCAGCTTCGGCGCGTGCGTACCCATCGGCCGACGCATCGAACGTTTTACATCGCCCGTCGCTCGCGAGCATGCCGGCGCGGGCAAACATCGCACTCGTGGCGCAGTCAAACAGCGCGTTGACGCCGGCGACGATGGAACCCGACGACGATGACGCAGAGGCAACATGGAGCGCGGTGAGTCCACTCGAACAAGCGGTGTCTATCGCCACAGATGGGCCTGAGAATCCGAGCGCGAACGACACGCGCCCGGGAATGACGCTGACGAACGCCGCGCCAGTGGATATGAATGGACTTTGTGCGTATCCGTAGTCGATGACGAGACGTCGGTAATCGCACGTCGCGGCGCCGACGAAGACACCTATGTCGTCCGCAACGATAATTGCGTTTTTGTGAGCGCGTAGAGCTGCGTCGTCAATCGACTGACGACGCCGTCCATGATCAGCCGATGACGTAGTCGAGACGGCGAGGTCTACGGCGTGCGTGAGCACGAGTCTTTGCTGCGGATCCATCACGACGACCTCGGCGCGCTGCATACCGAACGCCACGGCGTCAAATGCGCGCCAAATGTCGGCATTGAGGACAAAGCCGCTAAACATGGGCGTTGCGAGGGTGCCCGGGGACCATCGCTCGTCGACGCGGGTCACGCCATCGTCCCCGCGGTGGCGCCCCGGAACGTCCTTACGCGTCGCCGCGACGACGATGGTGAACGCAGGGTTCAGATTGCTCTCATTCGCAGTCACCGTTGTGGTCACGGGCGCGGTCACCGTCGCTGTGGCGCGTCGTGTTTCTCTGTCTCCTTCTCCTCTTCGAGCGGCGACGATGAACCGCTCGAGCGCCTTGGGCGTCGGATAATCAAACACCAACGTCGCCGGACACGCCACGTCGCCCAAAGCCTGCTCAAGCGCAGTAGTAAACTCCACGGCGCCGAGTGAATCCATGCCGAGCTCGAAAAATGGTGCGTCGTCGCTCGTCGGCGGATGGCCGAGCGCGCGGACGACGGCGTCGCGGATGACGTCCCTCGCGTCGTCTCTGAAAGCTCCGACTTTTGGCGCACCCGAGACGCGTGCGCGATCGTCTTCGGCGTCACTACTCGCACTGCGCGAATGTTTATCGACGGAATCACGCACGACGACGTGCTTCAAAAACGCTGACGCGGCGAAAACACTTGCATGCCGGTTCGCGTACCGCTGCCAATCAAAGGCGCTCACGCTCATAATCCTCGTACTCACCCAGACGCCGCTCACGATCCGCCTCAAAGCCGCGACGCCAACGACCGGGTCGAGCACACCGATACCAATCGTTTTCATGCGCGCCTCGACGTGCGCCGCCATGCCTTGGCCACCGCCCCAGGCGCCCCATTGCGCGCTCGCGCAGTCCACGCCCGCGCGAGACGTGGCCAAAGCGCGCGCGTCCAAATGCGCGTTCGCCGCCCCGTACGCCGTCTGTCCGGCGTTCCCGAGCAATGCGGTGACCGAGCTAAAGAACACATGCATACTAGGTGCTCGAGCCATCGTTATTGCGTCCGAAATGTGAGTTTTTGGCGCGCAGACGGTCATGAGATTGCCGTACGTGACGTTTGGCGTTCCCGCGTCGGCGAGGACGCCGCCGGCGTAGAGCGCGACGTCGCACGATGGCATCGTATATCGTCCTTCCTCACGCATCACGTAGTCGGCGCGAACCGCAGTCATCATCGCATTGTTGATTGATGCGGCGCATATGCGCGCGCGCGATCTTCCCGAACGTCCGATGAGACGCACGTCTGACGCCGCGGGCGAAAAGACGCTTTGAGCGCAGCGGCGGCCGAGCGCGCCCAATCCACCGAATATCATCACTCGTCGTCGCGATTCGCGCGCGCGAATCGTGCAGTCGCGCCAACGTAGTTCATGTCGAGCGCTGCGCGCGCCGCCGCCGTCGCGACGCACACATGCCGCGTCGAGCATTCGAATGGATCGCGCGCCGTACGCCTCAGTCGGCGTCGTCCATACGTCCCCGTCGTCTACATCCGTCGGTGCGTTCACCTGCGATGCGTGCACGTCGACACACGATATCGCACACGTGATTTCATGTGCTGCCGAACGCATCGCACCGCACATTACATTACCACCGGCTGTTCGCGTCGTTGTGCGCACGGCGATGCGATTGACGACGCGTCGTTCGGCGGCGAAACGCTGCGTCAGCGAAGCCGTGGCTCGCGCGGCGCTCACATGTGTCATCGGCGCGCGAACGCCGCGCGCGATGTTTCCATGCGAGAAAATACGAGACGGTGTCATATCGGTGGTGCGTGCTCTCGTGACGTACATGGTTGTCTTTGTCGTCTTCGTCGTCTTTGCTTTTGTCTTTGTCTTTGTCTTTGTCGAAGACGTCATTCTTCGCGGTGGCCTAATGTCTAATCCATCAAGCGTGGCGACGTCTGGCATCCAATGCTCGTGCACGACGCGCGCATCGAGCGCGATACCGCGCGGACACGCGCACGACGCACGTGAGGAACTCGCCGCCGCCGCTGATGACGACGACGATGATGTCCGAGGCGCGGGACGCACGGCGGCGAGCGCGGCGGGCACGCGCGCCGCGGGACACCAATCGTCATCGTCGCGTCGTCGCCGATGTTGTAACACGCCTTCGGCGAGGTGAATTGCGGCATCGAGCGCATAGACGTCGACGTGGAGCCCGCAGTCACGCGGCGCGCGGCGCGCGATTTTTGCCGAGAGTGCGTGTTTTTGACGTCGTCGAATTCCAACTTTGACGTCGCGCGCGAATGCGAATGACGAGCTGCGAACCCGCGAATCAACGACGTGTACGACGACGATGCGGCCAAATAAATGCGTATGAGGCCGACACAACGGTCCTGTGGTGACGGATGCGCGACCGTCGTGTTTGCGCACCAATACATGAATCACGACGTCTTCGGCGTCTTTGGCGTCGTCTTCGGCGCTCAGTCGTAGCGGGTGCGGAATGACCACGTCGGATCCCACGCTTCGCGACCCATCCATCGCAGATTCGAGAAACAATTCAATCAACGCTGTCGCAGGCGCGATGGCTCGGCCGTGGATGACGTGATGATGCAGCGATGCGGTGCGCGTCCCGCCGGCGTCGCGCCTTTGACATCCGCGAGCCGCTCGAGCAACGTAGAGAATTCGTCCATACGCGACATCCGCGCGTCGTATCCACGCATGATTACGCCGAGCGAGCCAGTGTGCGCGTTCATCCAACCAAAACGACGACGCACCGTGCGGCTTTGCAGTACGACCCACGACCGAAGACGAAGACGAACGCGAGCGAGCCAATCCGTGCGCGTTTGTGCCTTGAAACGCGAACGCCGACGCCGACGCCGACGACGCGCCGATGAAACCCGCGACGATTCTCGGCACGACTGTTGCATGCACCACCGAAGACGCGGCGGCGTTGAGATGCGCGTTGAGCGCGCGGACGTGAATCATCGCGTGTATCGTCTTATGGCTGAGGCTTTCGACGGCGCACAACATCCCGGCGACGCCGCTCGCGGGTTCGCTGTGCCCGATCGATGATTTCACCGCGCACACGCGCATGACGGTGGTCCAACGTTCGTCATCGGTAGCCGCCTCGGCTGCGGCTGAACGAAGCGCGCCGAGCTCGATGGGATCGCCAAGCGGCGTCCCGGTGCCGTGGAGACACACCGACTCGACGGGTATTCGCGGTCCCGCGTACGCCTCTCGAATCACACGCGTTTGCGACGGACCATTCGGCGCAGTCAATGAACTTGAACGACCGTCTTGATTTACGGCGACGTGTGCGAGTTCAACGACGCCAGTTTCGGTGCGGGTGCCGCTGCGCGCGTCGCCGACGGCGAGCGTTAATTTTACGAGGGCGTAAAACTCAGCGCGCACATACCCATCCGCTTCAGCGTCGAACGTTTTGCACCTCCCGTCGCTCGCAAGCATGTTCGCTGCGTCACACGCGATCGTCCACGCCACGTCAAACATTAAATTTACGCCGCCGGCGAGCGCGTGCGCGTGGAACTCAGTGTGACTGTTGATATCCGCGCCTCGGCTCGCGTTTCGGGCGGCGACGAGCGACGACGAACACGCGGTATCGATCGCCTCTGCGCGTCCAGTGAGCGCGAACGTATACGACACTCGTCCAGCAACGACACTGAGATGTGCTGACGTGGCGTAGTACGGCGAACACGCGTCGCGCGGCGTTAACGTTTGGTATTCAATTTGCGACACGCCGACGTGCACCGAACACCCTCGTCGACCATCTGGTTCCATCATCATCAGCGGCGTTGCCGCGCGAAGAATCACGCGTTGCTGCGGATCAATGACGCGCGCTTCAGTATCGACGATGCCACACGCGTGGGCGTCGAGCAGCGCGGCGTCGGCGATAAAGGCGCCGAAAGGTGGTATTCGGCGCCGACATCGCAGAGCGTCGGCGTCGGCGTCCCATCGGTCGGCGAGTGGGACGACGGCGATGGCGTCGGCGCTCGGCGCGCACGCGTAACCAGCACTGGATGCAACGATGACGACGATGACAGATGCCGTCGCCGCCGCGGATGAACACACCACCGCGTCGGACGAGGACGACGACGAGTTCACGAGCGCGGGCGCCGAGGACGCCAAAGACTCTGCGCGGGTTAAAAATTTCACCACGTCTCTCGTCGTCGGGTAATCAAACGCCAACGTCGCCGGCACGTCGACATCTACGACATCGCACAACGCAGCGGAGAGTTTTGCCGTCCACTGAATCGCGCGCGCGGATGTTAATCCGAGCGCCATGAGCGGGGTATCGACGTCGAGCCGCTCGGCGGCGTCGACGCCGAGGACGTCTCGAATCGTCATCCGCACGACATCCTCGACCGCATTCGTCGTCGTCCGTACCGATGCACCACTGCGAGCATCACCCGAATAACTCATAATAAACCCCGCCAACTCGCGAATCGTTGGATAATCAAACGCCACTGTCGCGCTCAAACGCGCCCTCGCGTCCTGAAATTCGCGCGACAACGCCTCGCCGAGCGCCACCACGCGCGCGGATGTCAATCCCATCGACGATAACGGCGCGTCATCGTCCACGAAGGCGTCGTCGTCATCGCAACGTAACGCATCGCACACGCACCGACGCACGCGAGAGATCACGTCCTCTGGTAAAGCCACAGAGCGGCGCGGTTCAGACGAAGACGACGACAACGAAGGAGAACTTGAACCGTCACGAAGTCTTCGCCGCTTTGGCGTCACATGTTTTAAAAATGCCGACGCGTCGTTGACGGCGCGCTCGTACGTGCCCCAATCTATGCCAGGCGAGAAGCATCCAACACACGCCGCTGACGACGAACCGGCGTCGTTTGCGAGCGCGGCGCCGATGAATTCCAGCGCCGCGCTCGGCGCCACGAATCCCATGCCAACCGACCGCCAGTATCTTTCAAACCCCTCGCCGCTCTCGTGCGCCATGCCAACCTCCGCCCAGGTACCAAATGCCACGGCGATGAATCGTTTTGCGCCCGAGCCGCGCCGGCGATGCGCCGCGCGATCGCTCATGGCGCACAACGCATCCTGAAAGGCATTTGACGCCGCGTACGACGCCAAGCGGGATTGCCCGAGCACGCCAAATATTGAAGACGAGCACATGAACACATCTGATGCCGCATCGCACGCCGCGTGTAACGAACCAGAGATTTTTGCCTCTGTTCCGGCGATGAATGCGGTGCGCGTCATGTCGATGGCGGCGCGTTCGTGTAAAACGCCGCCGAGATGTAAGACGAGCGCCACGGGATGGGCGAGCGCAAACACCGCGCGGGATTGCCGTTCGTCCGCGCAATCTGCGGCGACGACATCGACGTCAAACGCGTATCCAGAGCGATGTTTAATTTCAACGTCATCGTCATCGCCTTCAGGCGACGAAAGCATCGCGTTGGTTACGGATTGAAGCGCGGCGTCGCGGACGCTGCGGCCGACCAATACAAAGCGCTCGACGCCCAGTCGCGCGGATAGAAATTCGAAATGCAACACACCGAGCGCACCGAGTCCACCAATGATGACGCACGACGATGCACGACCACTATTAGCATCGCGCGGTGGACGCGCGCCGGACATCGAGCGGAGGGCGTTGGGAGCCGGGGTCGGCATTGGGGACGCGCGCGCGCGGAGTCGCGGAGCGGCGACGACGGCGTCACGGAGAACAAGTTCGCGCTCTTCATATCCATCATCATCATCATCGTCGTCGTCGTCACGATGACCGCTGCGGTGGTGACCGCGGAGCATGCGCCGTAAAGCCGAACGCAATGCGCTCGACGCCAAATGGTCAAAATCGTGCGGCGCGTCCAAGCAATAAAATGACACCTCATCTCCGTGTTCGCGCCGAAGCACGCGCAACATCGCCATAACGGCGCTGTGTGCGATGTGCCCATCGTCCGTGCACTCGGTGTCGCAAGACACGAATGCGTTGGATGTTAAGACAACGACGCGGATGTCTCTCGCGCGAGTCGCTGAAATGTGAGCGACGAGCGCTTGGGCGAGCGCGAGAAGTAATCCAGACGCGAGCGCCGTCGATGCCGCCACCTGCGCTGATGCATCGCTTGCCGTCGTCGAGAAACATCGTAAACACTCGGCGAGCACGATGGTATCGCCAGATCGTACGTCGGCAAGCGCCGAGGCGTAGCGCTCAAGGATGAAGAGCCAATCCAGAGCGCCGCGTTCCTTGACGGCGTCGAAATCATCCGCGCATCGCACGCGCACATCGGCATCGAGCGCTCGCAAGCAGTATTCAACGCGAGGATGCGCGCCTAGGATGTGCCACGTTTGCCCGCGCAAACATATCGACGACTCGTCTGACGATAGCGATGCGTGATGACCTCCGTCGTCGTCTCCCGCGAGCGTTTCGAGCGTGACTTCGTACGCGTCAATCATCGACGTTGACTTCTTGGCGTTGGCGTTCACATTCGCATCCACCGCGAGCACCGCGCGTGAAAACTGCCGACGCATTACGCCTTCGCCCGAGCGACGCCCGCGAGACGCGTTGGCTACCATTTCCCTCAACGCCGTTTTAAGCACCTTACCGCTGGCGTTCATCGGCAACGCGTCCACGATGTGAAACGCGCTCGGGCACTTAAATTGCGATAAATGCTTCAAGCAATGCGCATCGAGCATTCGCATCACCTCATCCTCGCTCTCGTTCTCGCTCTCGCGCGTGAGCGTCACCATGGCGTGCACGACTTCACCCATCACCGAATGTGGCACTCCAAACGCCGCCGCTCGAGCCACCGCGGGACATTCGCACAACACCCGTTCCACCTCCACGCAATACACATTCTCCCCACCGCTCAAAATCATATCCTTCTTACGATCAACAATCACCAACGCGCCATCGGGACGGACGTACGCGAGATCACCCGTGGCGAACCAGCCGTCTTGATCAAACGCGCGTCGCGTGGCGTCGGGATTCCGCCAATATTCGGCAAAGACAGTCAATCCTTTTACGTACACGTCGCCAACGGATCGCCCATCGCACGGCACGAGCGCCCCGCCGTCGCGTGCGTCGTCGACGACTTTCACGCGCATCAGTGCGAATGGTCGTCCGCTGGTGCATATCGCATCGAGCTGCTCGCGAGGCGTTGACGATTGAAGAAACGCCGACGAGAGCACGCTCATTGAAATTTTCCCGCAGCACTCTGTCATGCCGTAAGAAATAAAAAATTCGCATCCAAACAGCGCGATGGCGCGCCTGACGGATGTCGGCGGCAATGGACTGCCACCGCATGACACTACGCGTAGGGACGAGAGGTCGCACGCCGCACACGCGGGGTTGTGAGACATGATAGCCACCATAGATGAGGCGAAATTGCAGCACGTCACGCGTTCGGCGGCGACGCATCGAAGCGCTCTCGCGGGCTCAAAGTGCTGAAGAAACACGTGTCGACCGCCGAGATGCGTGACGCAATAAATGGCAAAAGCATCGACGAGATGGAACATCGGGGCAGCGTGGAGCCAAGTGTCCGATAGGCCGATGCGCATTTCGACGGCGGTGGCGTCGGCGTGCGCGCGGACGACGGCGTGCGAGAGGCGTACGCCTTTTGGATTGCCCGTAGTGCCGCTCGTGTAGTAGAGATGCGCGTCCGTGTGCGCGGCGATCGCGCGCGTGAGTAACGGAATGGCGCGGTCGACGTCATCATCATCGTCGGCGATGACGTCGATGTGCCAATCGAAATTGCGAACGCCGCGAATGTACGGGGACGAACGCTTCGTCCCGTCGACAACCTCATCGTCGTCGTCGTCGTAAATCCATACGATCGCTACGAGATCACGAGGCACGTCGCTGCGATCGCGTCGCTCACCATCGCCCATCATGACGTCGCGCAGGACGTCCGCGTGCGGCACCGCGCGCGCAAAGACGGCTTTACATCCGGCGTCGGCGAGAATGTACGCCGACTCTCGCCGCACCAAGTGCGTGTTCAAATTCAACAATACGCATCGAAGCATCGCGCACGCGTAATGAATGACAAAGACTTCGATGGAGTTGGACGACAGCACACCGACGACATCGCCTGGGCGAATGTCGAGGACGTCGCGCATGAATGCGGCGGCGCGAGCGGCGCGGTCGACGCATTCGACGTACGTAAACGTCGGGCATCGGCGGAGGCGCGAGACGTCGCCGACGTGTACTCCAGACGCGGCGCGTGTCGCGCGTCCGTCCGTGCACACGAGCGCGGTGTGCGTCAAGCAGTCTGCGATTGAACCCGTGCGTGCGCACGCCCACGACGGGTTGAGAGCGTCGGCGTCGGAAACGGAAACGGCGCCTTTGCGGTCGGCCGCGACGTCGTCGGCTCGATGACGGACCATGGTGGCGACGGTGAGCGTATCAACCGTCACGACGCGTTCATTCAGCGTCAACGTCGGCGTACGTCGAGTTTCCGGCCATGAACGATCACGAGGGAGCCAGCGGCGCCATGTCGTCGCACGGCGGGGCTTGTGCGTCGTTCGAGTGTGAAATATCGTCGTCACGTTGACGTTTTCAAAGGAGCTCTCGATGGCGTCGCCTCGACCGACCGCGCGGACATCCGTCGAATACCGCATCGATTTTCGCGGTGCATCGCACGCGACGCGCAGAGCATCGACGACGGTATCGTGCGTGTGCGACACCACGTCGCCGACGTCGCGATCCGTGGCGCATTTACGCGTCCGATGCGCGAATACGAGAGGCGCGACGGCGGCAATCGCGTCGTCTCGTCGTCCCGAATACAAAATATCGCGCGCCTCGACGCCGCACCGCGCCGCCATGTGCTCAACCGCGCCATACGTGTGCTCAACGCATGCATTTGCATCGAATGTATCATCGAAATGACGATGATCGACGCGAGCGACGATGATTTGCGCGCCATCGAGCGCCGCGGACGCCGCCGCGTCTCGAATTCGAGCGCAGTACACTTCACGCATCGGTCCCGTCCCCGCATCCGCGCCCGACTCGCCAGCAGAACACGACAGGGCATCACGATTGATGAATTGATCGCGACCGAGACGTTCGACATCGCTCGCGCGACGCAGTCGAATCACTAACGTTCGACGTGACGACATGTCAGCCTCGCGCACGCGAACGCGCTTTTCAATCCTTAGCCCCTTGGCGTGCGACGACGACGACGAATGGCACCGTCACCACAGCGCACAATAATCAACACCTGCGCGTCCTCTCGCGCGTCCTCTCGCGCGTCCGTGTGCGTCGAACAACCACCGCGCGTGTCACGGTATGCCGTCGCTCTCAGTCTGCGTCTTGTGTCTCACGCTCTAATGTCGCCGCGCACGCGTCGCCCATCGTCGCCGCGCGCGCGCTCGCGCGCCAGAACGCGCACATCATTCGCGATGTATCATTCGCGACGCATCATTTGCGCCGCGGCGCCCGCGATGGGTCGCCAAGGCGCGACATTGGACACCGTTAGGCGACACCCATCGATCGCACATCGTCAAACCGCGGCTCGTGCGCCCGTGCGCCCGCGCGCGCCATGCCCGCGCCCGAGCTCGTGCACTTGAACGAAATCCACCGCTCGCATCCGTACTGCGAAAATGCCGCCATCGCCGCAGACGTGTTCGCCGCGCTCGCGAATGACGTGAGCAGATTGGCCAGCCAAGGCAAAGGCAGACGGTCTACGCGCGCGACGCGCGACGACGCGGGCGCGTACGTCTCCTTCGACGCGCGCGAACTCACGACGCATGCGTTATCGACGTGTGTGCTGTGCGTAGAGGCGTACGTGGACTTGAGGTCGGCGGCAGCGAGCGTGGATGATGATGATGAGCGCGCGCGGGCGTTGACTGCGTTTGATCTCGCGCGGCTCAAAAGCGCATTCTGTGCGCCCGCATCGCGCGCGAATGAGGATTTTGCACAGACGTATGCGAAGAAATTAGCGACAAAGAGCGCGCTGTTGGAAGTGATGCTCGCACCGGCGACGGCGAGAGGGGCAAAGGTATTTGAAGGCGCGGCTGAGGCGTTTGCGAGCGGCGCCCAAGCCGAAGCTCAAGCCGAAGCGGAACAAAGGACGCGTTCAAACGCGACGGCGACGACGAATGGTGACGCAGACGACGATATGGATAATAGCGATAAGGGTTTGTGTCGTTTGATTCGCGAGAAGCCGTGTGGGGCGTATCCTGGGACGTTTGCGATGCTCGCGAGCGGCGACGCTCGAGTGAAGCGGCTGGCGAAACAGTTGTTGCAAGAAACGCTCGCGAGCGATGACATCAAGGGGCGAAAGGTGACGAGATATCGCACACTGCGATACGAAAATGCGTCAAACGCATTGTTTGATGTGTTTGGGTATTGGGTGGAGTGTTTGGCGGATGCGCAGCGTGAACGTGAGCGTCAAAGCGACGGCGGTGGGGCGAGGCGCGCGTACGCCGCCATCGTTCCAGAGGTTGACTTTGATGGAGACGTCGTCGAACCTTTCGTTCCGAGTGAATCTCGGCTGTGGTTTTGTCTAGCGTTTGCGCTCGGGATGTCAGACGCGGCGATCACGCAGGCGGTGGTTGAGCAGCATCCGATTGTGTTTGAGTTGGCGGTGAAGGCTTTGGTTCGGTCGACAAAGAATCCGCGTTTGAAACCGCCGACGGCGGAGGATATGCATATGATCAAGCTTGCAAGTAATGCGTGCGATGTGGTACACTTGATTTTAGCGTCATATCCACGAGGGATAGAGCACGCGAATGCGTTTTGGCGTTTTACATGCGTGAAACCGTCGACAACGATTGACGCGCTCGCCGCTGCGGCGCGCATGGCGAGCAAAGAGAGACCTCAAGATCAAATCACCGCATTGGTTGCGTTGAAATCGGCGTACTTGTTGCTTCCGCGTGGCGATGCAATTAGCTCGTCGCGCATCATGGATTGCTTGGTGAAGGATATCCCGCACTCCACAAAGTTTTACGACACCGAAGTGCAATGGGAGAGCCGGCTTTTGGCGTGCACCGCCGTGCTCGAGCAATATTCTGAAATCGGCGTCGACGACGCCGTCTTAACGATCGGGGACTGGTACGACCGCGTTGGACGCGACTTGATTGAAAGTCTTCGACAGGCGGAGGCTCTCTCGCCCACGGCGCATCTCAAGCGAGAGATTGTCGCGCGGACGTTGGTGAATACATTTGGATACATCATCTGCGCCGACGCCGTGGCGTTGTCGGCGTTATCAGATCCCGATTTCCTCACGTTTGACGAAGATCGATGGCGCCGAGATAAGCGCATTAATCCAGACACAGCGCTCGGGAAGCTGCATTTGAGAATTCTAAACACCGTGCGCACAGAGAAGCGTTGGAAGGTGAGCACGGCGATTTGGAAGTACGCGCTCGGTTTTGATCGAATGTCTGAAATCAATCGTACCTACGTCGGGAACTGGGCGCCAAACTACATCAGCGCGGTGATGTACGCCATGGGCTTGCTCGCGCCTGTCGCGAGAGATGACTTTATCAAGCCACCGCGCCAGGCGTATGACGCGTTTGTTGAAATTGCGTATGGTGAGCAAGACGACGCGAACGCGTTGCGCGGGATTTTATCCAAGTGCGGCGAGTGGTTCTTTACATCTTTACTCGAGTGTCCACTAACAATTACCGAGAAGAAGCCCCTCGCGCGTTCTGAAGACGAAGCCAAATGCACGGAAGGGGCGGTATTGTGTACTATGTCGCAGCGTAAATCGCTCGTCTCGTGCGCGGGCGAGGTGTTGAAAAAACACTACGATGAAAAGGATTTACCCAAGTGCTTCCGGAAAATGTTTCAAGGCGATTACGTCATTCCGCGTGCAGTGCTTGCGGCGACGCACAGTATGTTGAAGGATATCAAACGCATGCCGAGCGATACACCTGAAGAGGTGAGCGAGTTGTTAGCCGCGGCGCACACTCCGCTGTCTCGCGCGCGCAACCTCATCGACGCCATCAATCCAAAGGACGAAGATCGCGTCAGTGCGTTCAGCTCGCACGTGAGCAAAGTGTTGATATCATCCATGAGCTTGTTCGAAGTCATCGTCAAGCACGGTCCGCATCGCGTCGCACCAGACGATGACGAACACTTGGTCAACGCGTTGCTCTACTTGTACTTGTTTTGGGATTTGGCAAAGAAGCGCCAATACTTTTCGCAAGGTTCGTTCACCAGGCAGCACCCTTTGAAGATTTTAGAATCCTTACTCTCGTGGCCACCGGCATCGTTTGCGAAGAACGAACAGCTCGCCACGGCGTGGGTGGATGTCGTGTTCTTGTTGCGCAAGGATATGACTGACGTCGACCTCGACGCGGATGGCGAGTCAACCTTGGTGAATTCGATTAAAACACACGTCGAATCCTTGTTCGCGGACGAAGGCAAAGATGGATTGTCCACGGGCGTTCGAGATAAGCTGAGCGCGACATTCCCAGAAATATCCCCGACGTCATCGCCGGCAACGAAGACGCCGAACACCAAGTCGACGTTTACGCCGTTCCGAATCTCCGCTCCGGCTCCGGTGATCGACCTCGGGAACGATGAAGACGATGGCGCTGACGCCGCCGTGGACACTGCCGACGCGTTCGTTGACGGTGCCGGATATGATCGTGTAGACGATGGTAGCGACGACGACAATGGCGGCGAGATTGATCGTGACGAGGAAGACACCGCCGCCGTCGCGGCGGGTTCAAACAAGCGTTCGGCGCCGAGCGAACCGTCGTGGTTATTAGCTTCTGACAAGAAGCGTAAAAAACCAAAAACAGTCGTTCTTCCGGCCAAAGTTCTCAAGACAACGACAGTGGCCGCGTCTGTGCCTAAGAAGAGCGCGACTGGTGGGAAATGGTCGTTGATTTCCAAGAAGCCGCTTGCGCCGGTGAAAGACATTCGAGGTGGCAAAAAGTTGCTCTCACACCCGCGTAACGTCATCAAGCCGGTGACGGCGCTCGATCTCGCGCTGGATTCAGCATCGGTGTCGTACGCAAAGCCTTCATCGATTACCAAACTCATGACGAAGAAAACGACGACACCAACCGTCACGCCGGCGCCGCCGGGTTCGGCGCTCGCGAAACGGTCTTTGTACGCCGACTCGACATCAAAAAATTCCGCTACTGATGGCTTGATAGAAGTACCGCCGCCGCCGCCACCGACCACAGAGATGGTTCCATCGTCTTCAAAGTACAAGCGATCGTCCATGTTGCGTGATGTACCTCCTCCTCCGCTTTCGACGTCGGCTCGAGGCGCCGCCGTCGCCGCTCCGCTGCAGGTGCAAGTCCCGACCATGCCGCCGAGCAGCGCCTCACGCTTGAAACTTCCAGGCCGAGGGCGCCTGGTTGAAACCATTCGACTCCGCCCCGAGGATTACATTCGCGATGTCTTACAACAGTCGCGCGAGGCGTTACAACGCGACACATTGATGCCCGAACCCAAGGATATTCATCTCGAAGACGACGCTCCCATCGCGTTTACGTCTGGCAACGAGTACTGCGAGTTCTTCATCCCGCTCATCATCGCTGAGCTTCGACACGAAGCCAGTCGAAATATTGAAGCTGGAAATCTCGACAGCGAGGAGCTTAGCGTGGTGAATTTCCATCCAGGCGTCGGCGGCGCTGAGTTTTCTGTCGTGGAATTTGCAAAGAGCGACCAACGCGTCGATCAGGTGGACTCGAGAGGCCGCACACCCGACCCCGTGCGTTTTAAGGTGGATGATTTAGTGCTCATCGAGTCTTCTATGTCCGCGGGCGTGTCCGACAGTTGGCGTTCGAAAGATCGCGACGCGCTGAGCCCGCGTAAGAAGGAGGACAAGCCATACGTCTTGGGATGGGTTGAAGCCGTTCCCGGCGCAATGTCGTCCAAAACACCCCTTCGTGTGCGCGTATTTTTGGGAGGCAACCAAGCTACGTTGCGTCACAATAAAATTTCTCGCGCATTTGCGAAAACGGCGAGTTCGTTTACGATTTCTCGCGTCAGTGAGATTCAAAACCAGCTTCGAGAGTTGCGCGCCGTCATCGACGCCCCGCGTTCGTCGTTCTTCCCGTCGCTCATCAAGCCGACCAAGTTTCCGTTACGTCAATCGTTCGGGGAATGGGTCGAACCGAGAGCGCTGGATGTCATCCGGACGACGCTCAATCAGAGTCAACTCGACGCCGTCGTCGGCGCGACGTCACGGCCGCACGAGAGCAATGAAAAAGTGCGCGAGGCGCCCGTGTTGATTCAAGGACCGCCCGGGACGGGGAAAACGCACGTCATCGTGAGTCTCATCGCCGCGCTATTGAACGGTGTGGACGAATACGGTGAACCTAGACGCGCACGTATTTTATGCGCCGCGCAAAGCAACGGCGCGATTGATGAAATCGTCGAGCGCGTCGTTGACGGTTGGGATTCCATGGATGACGAATTCCGCGCGTTGCTCAAAGGCGTCAACGTCGTGCGCATCGGTTCGGATGAGAAGATTGTCGAAGGTTCGGCAGCGGAGAGATGCCACGTGAGCAGGAAATTACGCGAGATTGGTACCGACCCGAACGCCGCAGATTTCAACACGTACGCACAAAATAGCGACTATTACCTCAGACAAATGGATGAAGCCAAGAAGAAGAAGCGCGCCATTGAGAGCAAAATTCAGGAAGAAACGAAGCGGTTAAAGATGGTATTTCGCGACGTTCGGCGCGATCACGGATACCACGTCCCCGTTCAAAGCGCAAATCTCGACAACTTGCGCGCGCAGCTCAAGGCGGTGTACGAAGTGCTCGATTTGGCGGAAAAGAAGCACAAGGAAAAACTCGCGCAAGAGGGCCGCGCCGAGTCGGTGCCAACGACGACGCCGTTTGAGCGCGTCGTCGATCGCGCAAACATCGTATGCGGCACATTGTCTTCCATGGCGCAGCTCGCCAAAAAGCCTCAATCGAACGCGCCAAACAGTACAGCCAACACCCGACCGGATGCCAAGCAATTATGCGCGGTGAATTTGTTTGACGTCGTCGTCATCGACGAAGCGTCGCAAGCGGTTGAACCAGCAGCGCTCATTCCCATGCAGTGGCTCAAACCCGGCGGGCTCTTCGTGCTCATTGGTGACCCGAAACAACTCGCGCCTACGATCGTGTCCAAAGCTGCGAAGAATGCAAACTTTGAGCAGAGTTTATTCGATCGTTTACAGCGCGCCGGGACGCCCGCCTACTTGCTCCACGAGCAGTACCGCATGCATCCAGAAATCATGAAGTTCCCGAGCTCGTGCTTTTACTCTGGCCGCCTGCGTTGCGGCTACAGCAGTAACAACGAAGAACGTCGCGCACCCTATCACGGATTTCCCAACCTCGGACCGTATCAATTTTTCCACGTCCCGGGGGCGCAAATGCACCGCGACAGATACGGCGCAGGAACGCATTCGTGGTCAAATTCTCGTGAGGCTGAATTCGTATCCATATGCTACGCACAAATTTGTCGCCACGCCGCGAGAGACGTGCGTAAGATTCGCGTCGGCATCATCACCCCATACGTCGATCAAGTGCGACGGATTCGAGAATTTCTGCAACGTTCGATGAAGAAGAATAACGAATTTACCACGTACGCGCCGGTGGACGTGTGCACCATGGATCAAACGCAAGGTCAAGAGTTTGACGCGGTGATTATTTCATGCGTGCGTGCGCGACCGGCGCCGGCGAAGGATAGTGCGACGCCACCAACGACGACGTCAACGACGGCGCGCGCGCGCGAGAGGGATTCGGATTCGTCCAAGGAGGTTGGATTTTTGAACGACGCGCGCCGGGTCAACGTGGCGTTGACGCGCGCGCGTCTCTCCTGTTGGATTGTCGGTGACGCCAGCGTGCTTTCCACCGACCAGCTATGGGGAGCGCTGATTAAAAACGCCACCGAACGCGCGGTGTTTGTCAAATGCGAAAAGAACGAGCCTTTGGATGCGGTGTTTGACGATGAAAAGTGTCGCGCGGGCGGCGTGAAATCGTATTTCCCTCTGCAACCGTCGGCGTCGGCATCCGCGCCGGTGGCGAATACCGTGGCGGTGTTGAGGAACACCGAATCCATCCCTGCTACGCGTTTCACCACGAAAGTGCTCACGAAGAATGATCCTCGTCAAGCTGCGCGTGCCCGTAACGAGGCGACTAAGATTTTACAAACGCTCGCCGAAATCGAAGGCGACGGAGGCAAATGAAATGAATGAATGAATGAATGACAAAATAGAATAGACACACACGCATCTCTAGCACGCAATTAGCGCTGTGTAGCAGCAGTAATGATTCATGTACAACCATCAAGTAATCTCTTGCCTCACAAATCGGCAAACGCCTCGCCCGTGAGTTCGGCGGAGCGTTCCCACAACCACGCCGCGTCCGCCTCCGACAACGCCGGTTTCGCCACCGTCTTCTCCTTACAGTCCGCGTAATACTTTCCACTCGTTGACGCACCATCCGCGACACCATTGGCGAGGAACACCGACGTCTCCGCCCCTTGCGCGGGCGTTTTCAAAAAGTTTGTACGAATAAAATCATACAACGCCTTTTGCCACCATTTCACGTCGCCGTCTTCGGGTTGCAAATATCTCCCAAGTTCGGTATCCACCGCGCCTGGATGCAATACGCTCGACGACACGCCATTCTTTTTACGCGCGCAACGCCGCGCGAGCTCGAACGCGAACAACACGTTGGCCAACTTTGCTTGGCCGTATTGTCCCCACGCCGAGTACTCGCGCCCAAACAAATCGTCGCGCGACACGCCCTTCGCGGCGATGCGATGCGCCTCCGACGACACCGTCACCACGCGCGCCTCGCCGCGCAGTGCCGCCGCGCGTTCCAACGCCGGCATCACGCGAGCGGTGAGCGCGTAGTGCCCGAGATGACACACGCCGACTTGAAGTTCAAATCCATCCGCCGTCGGCGTGAAATTTGGCACCGCCATGACGCCGGCGTTTAAGATTAAACAATCAATCCCTGCGTCAGCCGCACGCGCATTCAGCCTATCGCCGCACGCACGCACGGATTCTAACGACGCTAAATCCAATCGTTCGCACGTGAGTCTCGTCGTCGATGTCTCGTCGTCGTCGGTGTTCCCCAAAGACGCGCCGCCGACATCCGCGCGGAGCCGAGCGCACGCCTTTAGCGCCTTCTCCTCATCGCGACACGCGAGAATGATTTCGTCGTACGCCCCAGACGAGAGAAGTGCCTTGACTGTTTCGTACCCAATGCCAGTGTTCGCACCGCTCACGACCGCGATAGATTTCCTCGGCGTCGAAGATGAAGATGAAGATGATGACGTTGACGATGACATCTGTATCATCCTTCTCTCGGCGCGACGCGGCGCGCGATGACGCGCGGCATGACGACGAGGCGTCGCAAGATACACCGAGGCGTGCTTTACGCGCGCCGCGGTCGCGTGCATGGTTGTCGCGCGTCGCAGAGACGCGCCAGTGTGTGACGCATGCACTTGTGATTCATCGCATCATGACGTCGCCATCGACGTCAATCGCGAGCGACATCGCGCGCGCGCTCGATGCGCTCGAGCATGACGTTCGTCGCGTGCAGGAGATGCGCGCAGAGGTTGGATTCCGCGCGCACGCCAGGCGCACGGGGGCGATTGATGACGATGATGGTGACGATTCGTTGCGTGTTGGATTAACCACATTCACGGCGCGCGCACGCGCACACGCGCGGGCGACGCGCGCGCAGATTCTAGACGCACGCAGCGCATGGTTCGTGGATGGCGCGCGCGGTAAGGCGCAGGCGCTCGAGCGATGTGCGGCGCTGGAGGAGCTGATTGAGCCGCCGCAGCGAGCGCCGCAGCGCGCGACGCCGACGCCGACGCCGACACCGTCGACGCCCGCGTGGGGGGATGTCTTCGGCGCCATCACGCACGCGGTGCGAAAACTCACGGTGACGCGCGAACGGGGCGAGGGCGAGGACGCGGGGCGAGGTGAGGCGATTGGTAAGCTGAGATATACGCGCGAGCAGCGCGAACGCGAAGCGGCGTCTTCGATTTCGGCGTCTGCGAGTCGTCGTGACGATGGAGACGATGGTCGTCACGATGTGGACGGCAATCGTGATGATGGGTTTGTTGGTAAGGCGACGTGGTACGAGGGTGCGGCGGAGAGTTTAGCGCGCGTCGGCGCCGGCGTAGGAGGCGCTATGACGTCGACGTCGACGTCGACATCGAAAGCCGCAGTCGATGCACGCGTCGATGCAGATGCTGAAAGACGCGCGTTGTTGTCGAGCGCGTCATCAACTGCATCTGCGTCTGCGTCGGGGAAACCCTCGACCGCGCCAGAGGCGCCGGTGTTGTCGTCAAACGCCGAAGAGCGGGCGAGGCGCGTTTCGGCGCTCACCGCCGCGTCTCGTCTCGATGCGACGTCAGATACGCTCGCGCAGTGCAAAACAACCCTTGATGATGTGAATGACATCGGTGCAGGCGTTCTAGCCACGCTCGCATCGCAGCGCGAATCGCTCATTCGCGCCGGAGGTGCCGCGCGTCGCGCCCAACGGGACATGGATGAAAACTTGAAAACCATCAAAGGCATGAATTCCTGGACCAGGCTCGGGCGCAAGCCGTGACGGCGCGTTCGCATAGACACAACATAGCCACCATCGCGCGCTCGTCTGGCGCGCGCGTGTACAATTATGTAATTGGTATTGATTTTGGTTGAACAATGTCGCGTCGACGACGTCACACCGCGACGCGCGGCTCTCTTCGTCATGGCGGCAGCCTTCATCGAACGTCGACTCCGTCGCGTAAAATTCGATCAAGCACTCATCGATGATGAACACCCAGTCGCTGGTGCGTCCATCGCTCGCCCGTCGTCGTCGATATAGCGCCAACGAACGTCAACGCGCTGCTGACTGACTGACTGTTGAACACGAAACGTTCGCGCAGTGTACACCATGGAATCCCTCGTTGAACTCGCGCGCACGCTCGATGACGACAGCGTGCGCGATGTCGTCGAACATCTCGCCAATCGCGTGGAGCATAAAAGTCCGTACGTGAAGCGTAAGGCGTTGAAAGTGTTGAAGGCGTTGGTGGAGAGCGGCGGCGGTCGCGTCGCAAAACACGTCGCTAAAAACGCATCTGCGCTTCGTGCGGCTGAACAACTCACCGGAGCGCCGCATCCAAGTAAGGGTGATAGCGTAAACGCCTCCGTGCGCGCGGCGGCGCGAGAAGTGCTGGCGGTGACGTTTGCGAGAGGAGGGGAGCCGACGAGTCAGCGCGTTCCTTTGGGACGGACGTTGATGACGAGTGCGACAAGCGGCGCGACGAGCGGACGAGCGAACGACGACGAGGATGACGATGCATACGCGTTTCGCACGACGCCGACGAAACCGACGAGACGCGAAGGGGTGTTGGAGGCGCCGCTCGAAGCGTCGTTGGCGTCGACGCCGAAATTAAACGTCAGTCAAGGCGGGACAAAATGGAAGCCATTGCGGCCGCCATCACCGGAGACATCGACGAGGGCGAGCACAAGTGGTGCTACCCCAGCGGTGTCATCCACGTCTGCACCGATGAGTGCGGCGGCGACGTTGGATTTGTTGAGCGATTTCGCGGCTGGCGGCGCGGCTTCGGCGACGCAGACGAC
>Ga0181605_10000429_pt1 | contig 41561 bp, 32 predicted proteins | sample 041ome_11_FD_148676 | JGI IMG/M metagenome (GOLD analysis project Ga0181605, IMG submission 148676) | Coastal salt marsh microbial communities from the Groves Creek Marsh, Skidaway Island, Georgia - 041411US metaG (spades assembly) | ecosystem: Environmental > Aquatic > Marine > Intertidal zone...
TTAAAAGATTTGTAGCTTCTTGTTTTCAATCCAAATTCCTTTTCAGAAGTGTCTCTAAAGCTAAAATTAGATCCAAAAATTAATGTCAAAATTTCTGCTGATGCAGAAGAAACCACACTATGGCCAGATACATATTCAGGGAAGGGAGGAGTTTGAAGCAAAGGACTCCATCCCTTATCAAGATGGCGATTGATCACTGTTTCTGGGCGCACCCTATTGGAACGGTACTTTTCATCCCAACACGCAATGAACGCATCGTGCAAAACGAGTGCGAGTATGGTATGCGTAAAAATAGTTTTATTGACATCAAATCGCGCTTTACGTGTGGCAATTCCGGCGATTCCCATCCAATGTCCCCCAGGTGATATTTTTTTCAATCCAAATTCCAGATGTCCAATTTGAGAGATCGCATAAGGGTTACAGTCCCAAAAAACAGCGATTTCATTTTTTTTCTTGTCGTTTTGGTCAGTGACTTGTTTAACCTCTAATAAAAGTTTATAAAAATCTGATTCTGGATTCAAATCATATTTTATTGGGGGTTTGGTCAAAAACTGATCAGCTGATTTTAAAAAAAGAGGGGTTAGACTGTTCCAATTAGGCTCCACAGGTGCCATATAAGCGGGCTTTGTAGGTTGCCAAAATGCAGGGCCTTTTTTAGGGGTGTAGCGTTTTAAATTGTTGAGTTGTAAAAAGCCATCCCGATTTGCATAATCTACTATGGTTTGAATTATTTGATCTAGAAAAAGCACTTCTTCTTTTACCAATTCTTGCCTTAAAGACTTAATTTTTGATTCGAGCTTCTTTCCTGAAGGCAATAATTTTTTCGCTGTACATAGCAATGCATAGCGGTAGGCTACCACCTCATTTCCCAACTTAAAATTTTGGGGGAATGGATTTTCAAGAGGTCTTTGAAAAAAGTCAAAAAAACTAGGGTGATTATTGTTTTCCTGAAGTGCAAGGACCTCATAAGAAGCCAAAGTACTGTAGGCGTAGTAACGTGCAGCTGCCACAGGGGAGGTAACATCATACACCATGATATCAGTGATCGCTTTCAGATCATCAATATATGCCTTGGAATCTGATTGTTGACCATAACTAGGTTGAGGCTGAGATAATAGAGCAAATAAAAAAAGCATATAGGAGTCTCTAATTTTTTTATTCATTTTTAACAGTTATAATTAGAGGTTTTGCATTGTTCATTCCAATGACTAGTTTTTGAAGGTCTTTAGTTTGAATTATTTCTAAAGCTCTTACCGAACCGTGAACAGTCAGATCCGTTTTCCTGTTAGGAATGTAAGTAAATTTTCCGTTACCATCTCCACTCAAGTACACCCCAAAAGAAGTTTCTCTTCGACCGATACGAACACGATTGAAGTGAACATTCCCTCCGAGAAAAATATCTTTATTCCCATCCTGATCAAAATCATGAATACTGATAGCGTGGACAGAAGAAATATTGGCCTCAATAGGTAAATTTCTTTTAACAAATCCTCCATTTTGATTTTCAAACCAAATAGTTTCTAAAAAATTGGTAATACATTTTGGGGAATTTTCTAATTGTTTTTCGGGGAAAATCTCTCCCAAGGTCTTATCAGAATAAGATTCATAAGTCACAAATTTTTTACGCAAGGATACGATTTGATCAGTAAGTTCGTCTTTCGAAACAAAAGGGTAAGAAACTCCATCGATGTTGTAATAACACCAAATGGGGTCAATATAACCATTGCCATCAAAGTCATCGTAAAATATTTCCATGGGCTGATCAGCAGAAGGTTTAAAAAGATTATTGGTACCCCAATTACCCATAACAAGATCTAAATCGCCATCGCCATCTAAATCATCTGCTTTTACGGTGTTCCACCACCCCGACAAATTTTCAGAAAAATACGATGCAGTAAGGTCTACAAAAGTGCGATCTCGAAATGCAAATATTTTGGGATACGTCCAATCTCCAAGGACTAGCAGTTCTTTGACCTGATCCCCATCAAAATCAGCTACTAATGCGTCAGTAACACGATCAAAATATTGGATTTTAATTTGTTTAAAATTTCCTTGCCCGTCGTTTGAAAGGATTAAAGAAGGTGCTCCTTTTGGAAATTCTGACTGTTTCACGCGTGTCCCCACAAAAAGATCAAGATCTCCATCTTGGTCAAAATCCCAGGGAACTGCAACCGAGCCTACTTGATTATCTTTGGGTAAGGTTTCAGAAGGGGTAAAAATGCCACTCAAATTCATATAAAGTCGATCTTCTAGCACAATTCCTGAATCAGTTGCCCCATAGCCTCCAGAAACAATATATAGGTCTAAATCCCTGTCTCCATCGGCATCAAAAAAAGTAGCATTGGTGTCTTCAAAATAACTTGAAGATTCCAAGTGTGGTTGATCTGATTTGACAAATGTACCATCAGTTTTTTGAATCAGAAGTGCAGGAGCCTGACCTTCGGGGCTAGTGAAAAACAGATCGTCTAATCCATCTTGATTGAAATCCACTTTTTTAATTTTTGGGCCGTGAAAAGAAATCATATACGGCAGTAAGGGCTGTACTTTGAAATCATTGACCAGCAGTTCCTTGTGTGGTTGATTTATCGTGTCATATTCAACAGCAAATATGGGCTCAAGATTTTTCTTTAAGAAGGAGTGGGTACTTTTCTTTTGGATTTCTACAAATTCATTCAGTGGAAGCTTCTCTTTAAGGGTTTGAACGGTTAAGTCATTCCACAAAATTTGGATGGAATCTACTTTATGAGTTCCTAAACCAAAGTGAAGAGGTTCTAAAACAGAGGATTGATACCCATGAGTAGGATTTAATTCGCGAACTAACTTTTCCCCTGAAGAAGTATAAACAGTAATTTTTGAACCTACAGCAAAGATATTTTTGTTTTCCTGAGTCAATTTTACTCGGATATAATTGGATGCTGCCTCGGTTTCTCTTGATAAATTTTTAAAGACTTTGGCAGTTGCATTCATACTGTTGACCACAATCTCTAGATCACCATCATTATCCAAATCAGAATATATGGCACCATGGGAAAAATCGGGTCCTTGAAAACCTGAATCCAAGGTTTTATCTTCAAAGGTTAAATTTCCTTTATTGAGATAAAAATAATTCTGTAAAGGGGTTGATTGAATCCCTTGCAGGACTTCAAACATTTTTTGATCAGATTTCCCTTCAACAAACTTGATCCGTTCATCAATATAAAACTTCATCACATCGCGATTGATCATATCTCTTCCATATCCATTGGTAATGTATAGGTCGAGCAAGCCATCATTATTAAAGTCCGCTAATAAAGGCGCCCAACTCCAGTCTGTACTAGAAATACCTGCCATTTGTCCGATATCACTGAAGGTTCCATTACCATTATTGAGTTGTAGCATATTTCGCATAGACTGATGGTGGAATCCATTTTCTACCATATTATTGTAGAGTTCAAAATTGTCAGGAGCGAACAACAATTTTTGACGTTTGTTGTCTTGGGGCAGCATGTCCAAAGTGATAAGGTCTAATAAACCATCATTATTAATATCACCCGCGTCCACACCCATGGAGAAGTTTGATATACATGACATTTGTTCCTTAAGTTGATTACTAAAAGTACCGTCCTGATTATTAATATAAAGATAGTCCTCTTCTACATAATCATTGGACACATAAAAATCGGGCCAACCGTCATTATTAGTATCGGTAACTACCACCCCTAGTCCGTATCCAATGGGGTTGGACAGAATGCCTGATTTTATAGTAACATCCACAAACCCTTTACCTGTATTTTCATAAAGTCGGTCTCCTGCATAGTCATCGAATTGTGTTTTCGCATATGCTGCATCAAAGTTCCTGAAGAGCTTAGTGTTATGATTTAGAACAAATAGATCTAAATCTCCGTCCTTGTCATAGTCAAAAAAGGTAGATTGAGAGGTGTACCCAAAATCATCTATACCATATTTTTTAGCCTCTTCTTTAAAGGTTAAATCTTTTTGATTGATGTAGAGCTTGTTTCTTAGATCTTTTTTTGAATAATTTCCAGAATAGGAAATATAGATATCCAGCCAACCGTCATTATTTACATCAGCAATTGCTATTCCTGTTTTCCAACCATTTTTATTGTCAATCCCAGTTCGATCAGTTATATCCTCAAACTTAAGTTCTCCCAGATTAAGGTAGATACGCGATTGATCCTGATTAGAAGTAAAGATCAAATCGGTCAAGCCGTCGTTGTTTAAATCTCCTGCAGCAACTCCTCCACCGTTATAAAAGTATTCATAGGTAATGATATTTTCTGTAGAAGTTTCACGAAGTGTGTTTTCAAAGTAAATCCCACTATTTTTAGGAGGTATTAATTCAAATTTTTGACCTCTTATTGACAGGGTCAACAATACGAATAATAGAAAAGTAAATTTGGAGCCAGTCATAATATAGAAAAGGTGGTTTAAAACCACCTTTTCAAAAATAAATTTTATAAGTGGAGATCCCGAATTATTTATCCCACCATACTCTAGTCGTAAGGTCATTTGGACCCTGTCTACTTATCGCAGCTGCATAGTTTTCAGGATTGGTACTCTCCTCACTAAAAGGATAAATCATTCTCCGAGGAATTTCACCATTGGTTTCATTTCCTGGATAAACAGCTTCTCCACCAAAAGGTTCGAGGTTAGGAAATCCAGTTCTTCTCCAGTTGGCAAAGGCTTCATACTCATTAAATAATGTAGAAACCCAGTATTGTGTATGAATCATCTCCATTGGACTTGTAACATCTAATGGATTTGCTGCTAGATAGTCACTTACTTGAGCGTCTGAAATAGCTACTGCATTTTCATAAAGAGACCCTAGCATTTGCATAGCTGCTTTAACACCATTGTTATAATGGGTTTCCACATCACCTGTATGCCATCCTCTATGAGCTGCTTCAGCTTTCAAAAATTCAACTTCTGCATAGGATTGAAAAACCATAGGCGTATCAAAACCCCCAAAAACATCTCTATTTGGCTCAGCATAATAATCGCTTGTAGTACCATACTTATCTTCCAATGCTCCTGAAGTAAGCCCATTAGGCATTCCAAATAAATCAGCAGGATCTGTGCTTTTATCACTTCTTCTTGCAGCTATAATAGAGGTTCTAGGGTCATTCCTGTTTTTCAAGAAGTCCATAAAGAATTTAGAAATTCTAATATTTCCATCGGCGTTAAACACCTCTCCATGACCATTTCTATTGATTCCAGCAGGTCCATCAGTATGTTCGATGAAAGCAATGTCATCATTTGATGTCATGGTTCCACCGCTAATCGCTTTTTGAGCCCATGCTTGAGCAGTAGCTGGATCTGCTTTTGTAAGGCGCATAGCCAAACGAAGCATTAAAGAATTACCAAACTTTTTCCATTTAGTTACATCCCCTTGGAAAATAAGATCAGAAGCTCCCATCGTATCAGATCCTAACTGACCTATTCCAGCTTCAATTTCAGATAACATATCCAAATAAATTGATTCCTGAGTATCATAAGCTGGTGTCAAAATACCATCTATATAACCTTTACCTGCTTCAGAATAAGGGATGTCGCCATATAAGTCTGTTATACGGTGATAAATGAAAGCACGCCAGATTCTAGCTACTCCCATTTGGGTATCCGATACGCCATCATTAGTAAGCTGAAAAATGATATCTTCAATCTCCTTTACTTGTTCGGGATATGCCCTGTCAAATAAGGAAGTTGAATAGCCTTGGTTCAGGGTGTAAAAATTCCCACTCCAATAGGTAGCGGTTGAGGAAAAGTGCTGAATGATATTAGAGGAATAGATTAAACTAGTTCTCCAATTTTCATAGCGTCCTCCAGAAGTCCTTAAGAAAACAGAAGCAAACTTATTGTTTACATCAATCTGTGCTGCTGCTCTTGGATTTACATTCATTTCTTCAAAACCTTCGTCAAAATCACAAGAGGTTAAGACTAAACTAAATACTACAAGTACTAAATATATTTTCTTCATTTCAATTAAAATTTAAGGTTTACATTGAGACCTAAACTTCTTGGAACGGGTAATCCGAACCATTCTAATCCCTGTGAGTTAGAAACATTATATCCAGATTCTGGATCAACATTTTCTACACTATTAGATAAAAGGAATAGGTTTCTCCCTATCAAAGAGACTCTGACACTTGAGATGAATGTACTCTCAAGCATACTGCTTGGAATACCATATCCTAAACTTAGTTGTCGAAGTCTTAAATAATTCACATCATAAATTGCTTCTTCTGCAATTGAAAATGTTCTTCTCCAATAATCTTCTATACGATCTGGAGCGATTGCCGTTGTAAATGCATTTCCACCAGCATCTACTCCAGATACAGTAAAACCATTCTCACGACCGTCCGCATCAATAGTAGCTTTATGAGCACCAAAGTACTTTGCCATAGCGTTAGTTCCAGAGAACATCTGACCTCCATTTTTACCTTCAATCAAGAAGTTTAATGTAAGATTTTTGTATCTGATATTGGCACCAAAACCAAGAGAAACAGGATTTACTCCAAATCCTAGTATTTTTCTAGGTCCTATTTGAGGGATGGGAGTACCATCTTCATCAATATCGTGGATAATCCTTCCTTGACTGTCACGGTTGTATGATGTTCCATATAAGGCACCAAACTGTTCTCCTACAATATGGGTCACATTAAGATTTCTAGACCGAGGCTCATCTAAGGTAATATTAGTCCCAGCATCATTTGTTGAAACAATTTCAGAAATATTATTTGCATAGTTCAAACTAAAACTTAAATCAAAATCATCAGTTTTTATAGCATTTGCATTCAATAAAAGCTCAACACCTTTGTTAGATATAATACCTAAATTTGCAAGTGCACTTGAGTACCCAGAGGTTGGAGAAGCACTAACCCCTACAATATCTCCGTCTGTTTCGTTATCATAATAAGTAAAGTCTACAGAAAAACGGTTGTCCAATAATCTCAAGTCTAAACCTAGCTCCGTTTCATTTTTCTCAAATGGAGTGATTTCCGAATTTGGAATTGAACTATTTGAAATTCTTCCTAATGAAGCACCTTGGTGACCTTGATCTACAATAGAATAAGTTAGATTAAGTCTATAGGGATTACCTGCCCCACCTGCAACTTGAGAATAACCTCCTCTTAGTTTAGCAAAAGAAATTAATTCAGGTAATTCTATTAAATCAGAAAGGACTACCGAAAGTGAAGCTGAGGTATATAAATCATAATTTGGTGCTTCCTTTTCTGCTAATGAAAGAGTTGAAAACCAGTCATTTCTAGCGGTTACATTTAGGTAGATTGCATCTTTAAATCCAATCTCAGCAGATGCATAAACGGCATTTATTTGACGCTCACTAAATTCGTAACCAGTCCCTTGATTTGTTGTGTTTTTTACATCATAAAGAAAAGGCACAATAAATTGTGATCCTGAGGCACTTACACTTTCAGAATTCACATAGTTTTGGTTGACACCCACAAATGCAGTAACAGAAAGATCATTCACAACCTCCAAATTATCTGTTCCAAGAAAAAGATCTGCATCTCTTTGCTGACGTGTTAATTTAGACACATTCATACTACCAAGAGGTTGGTATGCTGTTCCGTAAGGTGTGCCAGATGTTCTGTCATAGTCATAACGATCTACACCAAAACGTCCTTTAGCATAAAGAAAATCGGTAATGTCCCAACGAACAGACGCAGAACCAATCACACGTTCTTTATTTGAATTGTCAAAGTACTGCCATGCAGCAAACCAAGGGTTTTGAGAATATGTGTTGTCACTAGTTCTGAACTCAGATCCATCTTCATTAGTCCCTAGACCACCTGCACCTAACATATCATTGACGTCAATTGAAGGTGCAAATAAGCGAATACCAAAGTTAGCATTTCCAGGAGAATCTGATAATCTAGGGGCTCCTACAGATTCATCATTGATATACTTTAAGTTCACATCTGCTGAAAATTTTCCAATTTTTTGTACAGCATTTATACCTAATGAATTTCTATCTAGTTTAGAGTTTGGTATGATATCTGTGTTATGTAAGTTGGAATACGACAATCTTACATTTCCTGATTGATTTGATGAAGATATCGCTACAGAATTGATATAAGTCTCTCCTCCTGAATAAAACTTCTCAAGATTATTCCCTTTATAAGAATAAGGTCTTGAAACACCGTCCCACTGCTCAACACTTGATCCGTCTAACGCTGGACCCCAGTTGGCATAGGTATCAACAGTGTCAGAAGTTTTTGAAAAGTCTCGTCCTTGTCCATATGTAGTCTGAGGATCGTAAGGATCATTTTTGATGTCATCAAACTGAATAGAACTTGTTACTTCTACTTGAATTCCTTCTACTCCAGTTCCTTTTTTAGTTGTAATCAAAATTACACCATTGGATGCTCTAGAGCCGTACAGAGCTGCTGCTGCACCCCCTTTAAGAACGGAAACAGATTCTACTTCATCAGGGTTTAAGGCGGATATACCGTCTCCAGCATCCGCACCACCCCAAACTCCAGCAGAACCTAAGTTGGTGTTATCAATTGGAATTCCATCAACTACGTATAATGGCTGATTATTACCATTTAAGGAACTGTTACCACGAATGACAACCCTTGTAGAACCTTTAGCCCCTGTAGAGTTCCCTGTGATTTGAACCCCTGCAATTTTCCCTTGAAGGGCATTAATTGCGCTGGTGAATTTAATTTCATTAACTTCTTCACCACCCACTTGAGTTACCGAGTAACCAATAGCTTTGGTGTTTCTCTCAACACCCAATGCAGTGACTACTACCTCATCTAAAAGTGAGTCGGGCTGTAGACTGACATTATAATCGGCACCGTCCCCAACCACAATACTTAGGGTTTGATAGCCTACAAAGCTAATGGAAATGGATTGTCCATCGGAAGCACTAATGCTAAAATTTCCATCGAAATCCGTAGTAGTTCCATTATTAGTTTGATTTACTAATACAGTAGCTCCCGGTAACGGAACACCTGTTTCATCTGTTACTAGTCCACTAATAGTTTGCTGAGCGAAAGTAAATCCACTCAACAAAAAAAGCAAAACCAGCAACAGCTTGTTGTTTTTATTAACTTTCATGATAAGATTTGGTTTTTATTAATAATGAGATAAAATTAAATTTTTTTTTAAAAAAATTAAAATTTCTTTAACAATTTATAAAATGGATAGTCCAAATGGGAAAAAGCCTTGTTCATATCCAAAAGCTCTGGGACGTAGATAAATAATTAATGACTTGATTAAAGTATTTTCTTTTTTTTAAACAAAATTTCAATTATGTCCTACTATGAATTTCTAGCTTCCCATCCTCACGAATTTGATAGGGGTTTTAATTTTCCAATACAGAATATCATTTAATATAAGTTTCTCTATTCTAACTTTTTCCTTGAAATTACGCTGTTTGTATTTATATGGGTGTAGTCCTTTTTTTGCTCGTGAATGAATTTTACAGTAATGCATATACATCCATTGGAGTAAGGAAGCATCTTTTGGACAGGATATATCATTCAAGATTCCATCAGAAAAAAAGACATATCCCCAAAGCTCTGGAACATGCTTATTGACCACTCCTGTGCACATGGAAAAAAAAGGGAATAAGGAAAAAATGGCTTTTGTTTTGCCAAGTTCAATAGAGATCCCTCCATAACCTCAAAATGAAAATGTTCAAATAATCCAATCGAAAGAAGCCTATTTTGCTGCTATTGGATACGGTAGATATTCAACTAAAAGTAAATCAGAATACTACACTAAAATCCTTAAAGAAAATCTGAATAAAAATAAGCTGAAAATTCAAGGAGATCCTATTCTTTTGGGATATAATTCTCCTTATAAATTTTTTAATCGTCTCAATGAGATTATCATTGAAGTTGCTTATTGATTTTTAATACCTCAAATCTTTTTTCGCTTTTTTTAAAGCATTGTTTGAGCTAAGGTTCAAGGCTTTAAAAGAAAAAAGACGTCTAAATTTCCCTAAAGTCTAAAATTTATGTTAGTTTGTAAACGTTCGTTAAATTCTAATAAAAATAAATTTCTATCTCTTCAATAAAAGATAAAAAAGGCGCCTTTCTCAGTATTTTTCTATTGATTCTTTCAGGTGAGCTTGTTTTTATCTTGCCTTATTTTTTGTCTCGAGTTTTTAGACCTACTTTTTTAGATGTCTTTAATTTGACAAATCTTGAATTGGGAAGTTTGTTTTCGATATATGGCATTGTAGCTTTATTTTCCTATCCCTTGGGAGGAATTATTGCGGATAGATTTCTGCCAGGAAAGCTTATTGCTATCTCCCTTATCTTGACAGCCTTAGGTGGGATATTGCTTGCTGTTTATCCCCCTTATTTTGTATTGCAAATTCTTTATGGTTATTGGGGATTTACTACCGTATTCCTTTTTTGGGGTGCAATGATCAAGGGGACTCGACTTTGGGGAGGAACAAAAAATCAAGGCGAAGCTTTTGGAATTTTAGATGGAGGAAGAGGTCTAGTGGCTGCAATAATGGGAAGTATAGGAGTCATAATCTATTCTATGTTTATGGAAAAAGATATTGAGACTGCAAGTCTAATTGAACGTCAAAATGCTTTTCGTTATGTTATTTTATTTGCTTCTTTCAGCGTAGCTTTTGTAGGAACATTAGTGTATTTCAATTTAAATATTAAGCCAAATCAACAAAGGAGAATAAGTAGCGTCAAAAACTCTTTTACGAATATCAGCAATGTATTAAAATTAGAAGCAGTTTGGTTACTAATGTTTATTATCCTTTGTGCCTATTTTGGGTATAAGGTTACTGATATTTATTCTTTGTATGCTTCTGAAGTTATGAATTATGATGAAATACAGTCTGCAAATGTAGGGGGGCTTCAGTTATACTTAAGACCTTTTGCTTGTTTTGTTTTTGGATATTTGGCTGACAAATCTAAAAGTATATTCTGGATTATTATTGGGTTTTTGGTGATGTTAGTTGGCTCAATTCTCTTTGCCTCAGGGATTATTAAATCCAATTTAAATGTCTTATTTTTCATATCCCTAATTATTCTAGGCATAGGAACCTATGCTATTCGGGCTTTATATTTTGCAGTTTTACAGGAGGGTCAAGTTTCTTTAGCACTAACAGGAACAGCAGTTGGGCTTATCTCATTGATGGGTTATACCCCTGATATATTTGGTGGACCTTTAATGGGGTATTACCTTGATAACTATCCCGGTCTTGAAGGGCATCAATATGTTTTTATGTATTTGGTTGGTTTTTCTGTTTTAGGATTATTATGTGCACTTCGCTTTGCTAAAATTGTGAAATAAAATTTTAGTTCTACACAGCAGCTGTCATTTAAATAGACTGATTTTTTGCACTTACAAAATATTAATCTTGTTATAAATGGGTCGCAAATAAAATACTTACTAAATTTATAGAAATTAATTTATGTCCTTTCAGGAATTACTGCGATGATTTTTCTTCTTTTACTTATTCCATTTTTAAATCCCCCACAAAATTCTATAGTCTATTTTGAGGATGATCAAATTGAAATTTCTTATACCGAAACTCTTTGTGATGATATTAAAAATGGTGTTTCTTTTGAATACTATTTAATCAAAGTGAAAAACAAAACAAATGAAACCCTTGTAGTAAATTTTTATTTGGGAGAAGAAGTAAATAAAACGGAAGAAAATAAGGTTGCCTTTGTGTTAAATCCATTTGAGATTAAAATGGGAAATTGTAATTACCAAACTGTTGATCTAAAACTCTTCAAAAGAGAAAATAAAACTAAAAAGTCAACAGTGACAGAAGTTTTTAAACTTAATAGTATCGAAACCATTGAAGTATATTAAAAGCATACTTTTTTTCTTGTTGATCAATCAAGCTATAGGTCAACAAATCAGTACTAGTTTCTCAACAGAGTCTACGACTTGTAGTGGAACAACTTTGGCCTTTGAGGTTATTTTTACACCTAGTGAGATCAGTGTTACTGAATTTGATTTTAATGGAGGTGTCCTACCTGATGGATGGGATTCATCACCTTACACTGTTTCAACGCCCTGTGATTCTTCAACTGGAGATACAAATCCTGTTTCAAGTTATTTTTGGGCGGGTACTACGCAACAATCTGGTGATGAAATTGGTAAGCGCTTTGTAACTACCTCAGCGGTTGATGTTTCTGAAGGTGGTAGTATTGAATTTTTAATACGATATGGAGATGATGATCCTCAACTTTCAAGCCAAGAGGTATCTAATGGGGGGATTTCTTGTGAAGAACCAGAGGGTATTGCTGAAGAAGTCTATTTGCAATACTCAGTAAATAATGGTAATTGGATCACATTCTACGATGGTTGGGATACAACTTTCGGTTCTGCTTGGTACCGATGGAACTTTAATGACATTACAATTCCTGATGGAGCTAAATCCAACTCTACACGATTCCGTTGGTATCAGCCTCAAAATAGTGGCGATATGTATGATAATTGGGGTCTTGATGACATTTTTGTAAATGCTATCCCACCTCCTGCTGATTCTTGGGAAGTTGACTACGGGAACGGAGAGCGTTCTGAGGTTTTCAATATTGCTTCAAATACAGTGACTTTTACACACCTATTCCTCCCGAGTAATCAAGATTTAGAATTCGTGGGTACTATCTCTGTAACCTTAACAAATAACATTACGCTCTCTGCAACTTCAACAATACTTGTTGAGGCTAGTGATAAAATAATACCGAGTCTTGAAATGCCTTATGAACAAGAGTTTTTTACAGACAGTGGTAGTTGTATCGCAACGGTAGTTTCAACTGGTACCGTTACGGCTACTGATAATTGCCAAATAATATCAGTTGTTAATGATAATCCAGGATTGATATTTAATATTGGGGTAAATTCACTGACTTGGACAGTAACAGACAGTGCAAGCAATACCAATACATTTACACAAAAAATAACAGTCATAGACAATGAACTGCCAGTTCTTACTGTCCCGGATGATATAAATACAAGCAGTTGTTCCGTTACGATTGGGGTTGCTTCAGCTACGGATAATTGTGATAATTTAACACCTGTAAATAATGCTCCTGATAGTTTTCCTCTCGGGATTACGGCTGTGATATGGCAGGTTACAGATGCTTCAGGAAATACTGCTTCTGCGACGCAGTTAGTAACGGTTTCCGACACTATTGCACCAATAATAACAGCCCCTTCCAACATCAATGTAGTATCTGACAGTGATTCTTGTGAAGCTTCAGGAGTTATATTGGGAACCCCTATTACAAGTGATAATTGCACGGTTTTACAGACTTCAAATAACGCCCCTCAAAATTTTCCTGTTGGAGTTACAACAGTTACATGGACAGTAGAGGATACTGCGGGTAATTCATCAAGTGCTATACAAATTGTTACTGTAAGCGACACTACTCCCCCAGTTTTAATTCCTCCTCAAGATATCGTTTCTAATTCATGTTCAATTATTTTGGGTTTACCTACAATAACAGATAATTGTTCATTTACCTACTCCAACGATGCGCCAGATAGTTTTTCTACCGGGATTACTATAGTAACATGGACTGCCAGTGATTCCTACGGAAATACAGTTACTGCAACTCAAAACGTATCCTTTTCAGACAATACGCTACCAACAATTTTAATTCAGAATCAAACTATTGAAATTTACTCTGATTCTGGGTCCTGTTTTGCCAGTGGTGTTGATCTTGGAAATGTCATTACCAATGATGATTGTGGTATAGCTTCCGTTAGCAATGATGCCCCTTTACAGTTTCCTATTGGTGTAACTGCAGTTACTTATACTGCAATAGATGTTTTTGGAAATGTAACAACCAATGTTCAAACAGTAACTACGATAGATACCGAATTTCCTGTCATTCTGGCAAACGATATTGTACTCACCCTTGATAGTGAAGGCAATATTAATATTCCCTATAATCTTATAGACAACGGAAGCTATGACAACTGTAGTATTGCAACCTACTCTATCATCTCAGAAGATTTGACAGTCGTTTTTGCAGATGAAGCCCAAGTCCCTTCAACATCTTCTTCAGAGACAGCTAAGATTCGCTCAAAAAGCAGTTTAAATTCATCTGGGAAAACCATCCCTACTGGGAAGCGTATGATGAGTTGTGCTAATCTAGGAACACAACAAATTATCTATTCGATTACTGACAGTTCTGGAAATACGGCCTCTACCACAGTGAATCTAACAATTACGGATGATTTGAATACTTGTACATCTTCAAATCAACCTTCTAGTGGTAATGGAGGGAATACCAATACAGATTCGGATAACGATGGTGTACTTGATGCTAATGATGCATTCCCAAATGATCCCACCGAATGGACAGACACGGACTCCGATGGTGTCGGAAATAATGCAGATACAGACGATGATGGTGATGGCTTTTTAGATACCATTGAAATTATTGCATCTACTAATCCACTAAATATCCTCAGTTTTCCTTTGGATACTGATAACGATGGAATTATCAATATACTAGATGATGATGATGATAATGACGGATTCTCCGATCTCGTAGAAGAAGCTGTGGGAACGGATAGTCAAAACGTGCTTAGTTTTCCTTTAGATACCGATAGTGATTTAATTCTTGATTTTTACGATACAGACGATGACAACGACGGCCAGTCTGATGAAATAGAAATGTTCTGTGGTTCTGATCCCCTGGACAATTTGTCGAGAGCTTCAGATACAGATTTTGATGGCATCCCCAATTGTTTAGATCTAGACGACGATAACGACGGTTATGACGATAATACAGAAATTGAAAAAGGAACGGATCCTTTAAATGTAAATGAATTTCCTTTTCAAGATGGTGATGCCGATGGAGTCCCCAACTCATTTGGATCAAGTAGTAGACCCACAGACAACTGTCCTGATATTGCTAATCCAGATCAATTAGATACTGATGAAGACGGTGTTGGAGATGTATGTGATAACTGTATGATTAATAAAAATGAAGATCAATCAGATACCGATCTTGATGGGATAGGTGACGTTTGCGATGTTTGTCCCACCGTTTTTGATCCTGATCAAAAAGATTATGATCAAGACTTACTGGGTGACCTATGTGATTTAGATGATGATAATGATGGCCAATCTGATGAAGAAGAAATTGCCTGTGGATCAGACCCCAAAGACGAAAATTCCAAGAGTCCAGATTTTGATGGTGATGGTATTTTAGACTGTTTCGATTTAGACAACGATAATGATGGAATAGAAGACGCTATAGATCCTAACCCTAGAGTAGCAGATGACCTGTTAATTAATGAGTTTGTTTCGGATAATGGAGATGGTATCAATGACCGTTGGATTATTTTGAAAATAGAAGAATACAATAATAACAAAGTATTCATCTACTCTCGTACTGGAGTTTTGATTTATGAAGCTAATAACTATCAAAACGATTGGCCAGCAGTTTCAGGTCAAGAGAGAATTCCAGAAGGGAGCTATTTTTATAGAATCGATCTAGATTCCGATGGAGAGGCAGACAAAGTTGGATGGATTTATTTAACTCGATAAACATGTTCAAAAAAATCTCATTAGTATTTTATTTGATGGCGTTCTTGTCCTTCGGACAGCAAGAAAGTTATTATTCGCTATATCGATATACTATGAATGTTATTAATCCAGCTTATGCAGGAGCAGAAAATTCAAATAGTTTTTCGTTCAATTCTAGACAACAATGGTCCTCTGTTCAGGATGCCCCATCTACACTAGCTTTTTCATATTCGTCAGCGAGAAAAAATAATGTGGGTCTAGGAATCTCTGTAGTTTCAGATAAAGTTTTTGTTGAACAACAAACTTCTGCCAATGTTGATTTTTCTTATCGTCTTCAAACAAACGAATCGACGCAACTCTTTTTAGGGATAAAAGCAGGAGGTAATTTTTACAATGCAGATCCTACTAAACTAAACTCATATACTTTTAGTCCGGATCCATTAAAACAGTCTATTTCTAAATTTAATCCAAACATTGGAGTAGGTGCATTTTTAAAAAGCGAACTGTTTTGGATATCACTCTCTCTCCCAAGATTATTTAATGTAAAACGTGATTTAGATATAGCAATAACAGCAAAAGATCGAGTCCATTCCTATTTAGGCGGTGGTGTAGATCTTTCAATGACACCCAATTTATATTTCAAACCCTCACTAATGCTGCGAAAAGTGAAAGGATTACCATTAACTACGGATATTTCAGCCATATTTAGCTGGCAAAACCGTTTAGATTTTGGACTCTCTTATCGGACAAGCAGTGCCTTGTCGCTTCTCTCTCTAGTTTCTGTAGGGAAATTTAAAATCGGATATGCCTACGAAGTTCCTACTGTTAGCTCCCTATCTCAATTGAATCTTAAAGTACACGAACTTGTATTACGTATCCAACTGGATGGTTTAAAGAACGATGCAGAGGATGATCTAAAATTAGAAGAAGAGTAAAATCGCATTATTGATGTAAGATTTCATAATACATTGGTATTATTTAGAACTATAATTTTCTACTGTTCCCTCCCAATCAGGATCAGCAGCCCCAATCCAAGAGTGACTAATAGGATCATAAACTATTGCATGAACTCTACCAAAACGAGCTTTTTGATCAATCATTTTAATTGGATATTCAGTATTATTCAAATCTGCATTCAACTGTTTTACCCCTTCATGATCCTCAATCCAAAGCGAATCTTCAAAGGGATATACCCTTGGGAGAAGCAACGCATTTTTTAAATCGTGTTTTTGTGCAAAATAACGGTGAGCCACTTGGGTAACTGCTGTAACTATTCTGCTTCCACCAGCAGCACCTGTCGCCATTTTAACTTGCCCGTTATCCAGAAACAAAGTTGGCGAAATATGAGAATTGGAACGATCACCTGGTTTATATTCTCCTAAATATCCCCCTAAGGTAACAGCGTAAAGAAAACCCAGCTCTTTAGATGCTACTTTAGATCCCATATTAGGGCCAATAGTCTGCGTAAGGCTAACGACATTGCCGTGTTCGTCTGCTGCTGTAAGATGCGAGGTATGACCGATAGAAGCAACCCATGCTCCAGGCATATCCAGTGTTTTTTGTGCAACCAGATTCAGTCGATTCTCCTGAATTTGATTTGCCCACTTAGCCGCATGTTCGTAGGAAATAATCAAATCTAATGAATCCCTATCCTCTTGATGTTTTCTATATGTGTATGCTAATTCAGTTGCATCACCAATATTTATTGCCCAATCCTCTTCCGAAACAGCTGGCATCAAATGATCTAGAATTTGAAGAATTTGAATGGTTATCGCACCAAAGGAGGGTAAATATAATGCGTAAATTTTTTGCCCTTGAAATTTCCCTTCCAATACCTCAGCGGAAAGGGCTTTGTAATTTTTTAAATCTTCTAGGGTGATTAAACCCCCATTAGATTGTATGTCAGTGACTATTTTTTGGGCAATCTCTCCCTCATAAAATCCAGCATTCCCATTTAGAGCTATCTGCTTTAAGGTAGTGGCAAGTGTTTTTTGGATCACTAAATCTCCTGCTTGGAAAGATGTCCCTTCCGCATTTAAAAAGTGTGCTTTTGTCCCTTCATACTGTTGGAAAACGCTTTTCGCCATTTGTTGTCTAAGTGCTTCTCCTGGTAAAATATGAAATCCATTTTCAGCATATTCTATTGCTGGTTGCATCACCTTTTCCAAAGCCAATACACCATGCTCCTTGTGCAATTTTAGTAAGCCGGCAACAACCCCAGGGATCCCAATCGTTTTATAACCTGAAGCATTTTTTTCTTCAGTAGGTAGATAATTCATAGGTACTTGAGTCGATGCATCTACCCCTCCAATTTTCCCTGAAGCTTCGTGATATATAGCTTGGAGACGCCCACCAATTCCACTCATGCTTGGCTCTACTACAGCAAGAGCAAAGCCTGCTGCAACAGCAGCATCAAAAGCATTTCCTTGCTGCTCAAATATTCTTTTACCTGCAAGAGAAGCTAAGGGATGGGCAGTAGCAATAGTATTGTTATTAAATGGCGTTGTATTTGGTGCATTACAGCAGAGAATTGAAAATGTTGTTACAACTGAAAATAAGATTAACTTTCTCATGATAAAAAGGTTTAAAGGCAAGTTACAAACCTTTTTAAAAAGAATTTAAAAAGAGGTGACAACTGTAATTCTTTTGATTTTCCTTCAATCTAAAAACTGAGCAGACAAATTTTATTTGAACTTTTGATCTTCAAAATATTTCTACCCCTTTGAACTGATGATTTAAAAACCAAATTAGTGAGTTCGAGATCGCTACTGTTTTAAAAAATCAAACTTCCCCCAAATTGGAAAAATAGAAGTTTAGCTACTTTTTATAAACCTCTTTAGCTAAACTATTAATTAGATAGATACTCAACTCTTCGTAATACTCTTCATTGCCTTCGTCTATCAGTAAATTTTCACTTAACCCAAATAGCTCTGCTATAGTATCAAATTGTTCTAAAACATAATGAGAATGCTTTTCGCTTTTGACGATTAAATCTATTTTATTTTTGAACTTCTCAATCTTGTGAAAGGTTTCACTGTCCATATAGTCATTTATTAATTTATTGATGTAAAATTACATCCCCTTTAGCGAATATTCTTAAATAAATCCTATTCAATATGCGTGTTTAAAGTAGAGTTAAAAACAGTAAATCCTTTATTTTAAGCCTTATTACAAGTTTACAATTAAAAGCTCAAATAAAACTTAATAATGGGAATTATAGTTTTATTCAAATTTTTTATTTGCGCCTGTATTGTGGGAAATTACAACCTCGGTTTAGAGATAATATTTATAGTTAATAAAAAACCGCCAGAAACTCTGGCGGTATGAAGTCAAATTGGTTTATGGTTAACCTTTACTAAATATTTTATGAAGATATGAAATTTTTAATTGCAATTAAAAATTAAACTCTTTTTTTCTGAACTCCCGATAATTTGATTTTTTTTCTTCAATCATAATCTCCTTATTCTTTACTTCTAATTCTTTACTCCATACAGTTGTATTGTTTGAAAATTTAAAGTCTACATTATTGATTGCCCAAATTTGAAGTTCAAAAATTATGTTATACAACTCAATCCCACTGTCAGTCAAATAATATTCTTTAATTTTTCTGTTGTGTGAATTTAGATTGAAATCTATAATCTTTAAAGCGATAAGTTTTTTTAATCGGTCAGAAAGAACGTTAGATGCTATTCTTTCTTCTGTATTTTTATGTAAGAATTCTGAAAATGTATATCTTTTTCTAAATAAATCTCTAATAATTAAAAGAATCCATTTATCCCCAAGAAAGTCCAATGATACTTTGCAGGCACAAGAATCTTCATCAATAGGATATTTTATCATTTCAATTTTTTGTCAAATTTACTAAATATAACACATTATTAAAGAATGGAGTTTATGAACCGTACTTTTGATTGTGAACTGGATCAGATTTAGCTCTAAATGCCCTGTTTTTTTGTTAAAAATATATTTCCCTAAACCATAAAAGTTTACATTTAAAAAACTCAAAAAAAATTCTAATGGATAGAGTACTTTTATTCTAATCATTTTTATTTCATTTGGGTTTATAAAATTGAAAAGGGTTAGGAGTGTTTTTTTTGGAAGATCAATCTAACTCTTGTAAGGATAATTTACTTTAGACAATTATTTTTATGATGAAGCTAAAGTCCTGCTACTTTGATTAGGAAACTAAATTTATATGTAATGGTCAGATTATTAAAGAAATATTGGGTAGTATTAACTTTCCTTTGGATATTATTAATTATTGGATTTCAAGTAATTTTAAATTAATAAATCCTTATACTTATTAGGTATTAATTGATTTATATTCTCAATTGTTTACTCTAAAAATACTAGTTTATAGAACGAAATAGTAAGCCTAATTTGAATCATCGGTATTCCTTTTTTACTATCTTCTTTGACTTATGACCTTTGTTTAAATTACTTTGTTTACCTTGTTGTATGAAATTTTTAGAAAAATATTATCCCATCATTTTAGCTTTTTTAAGCTTTCTTTATTCTATTTACTTATGGTTTTCGGGTCAAGAACTTGAGGGGCTCTATGTTGGGCTTTGGCCAGTTACTATCTTAGGATTTGCAATAGCAATTAGACAACGTAGAAATGATTCAAATTAAAGGATTATGAATAACAAAGTAATGTTTATCGTTGGAACCGTAATCTTTATAATTTACATATACTTTTACTTTAGAATTGTATTGAAACAAAAGTTCAATAAAAAAAAGGAGACTGACAATTAATTCAGTTGTATCTCTTTTTTTAGAGCGTTTATGGCTTGATTTTATCTAAAATTAGATGCTCTAATTTGTAAGTATTCTGTGTTTTATTAAATTTTTCATTTCTATGATCTTAAATTTATTTATCACAAATTAAATAGGGCCAACAATAAAGTCTCTTAGATTACTGGATTTTTTAACAAGCTTGTCATTGATAAAAATCATAAACCCTTTCCCGATTTTATATTTTTCACCATACTTGTCCCAAACAACTCTAATTTCTCTTCCATTAGAAAGTACCCTGTCAATACAAAACCAATCCCAGCTCTCTGGAACCATGGGTTTAATTTTAATACTGCCATCTATTTGTGGCTTCAGTCCAAGAAGATCTGATATGACCAAATCGCAAAATCCTGAGTGATTGTAATCTTTACCTCTTTCAACATCTCCTTTTTCTTTACTCCAGGTTCCATTCTCCCATTTTTTCAATCGAGTTCTAGAAATCCAGTCCCCAGTAAAAGGGTTTATATTTTCATCAATCCAATTAATAATTTCCCCCTTCTGATTCGTTCTCTTATGACTTTTAGCATATTGTAATAATAGTACGTAATAGTCTTTTTTAGAAACCATTTGATGATTAGTATAGTTGTTAATGTGGTTTGCCAATGCTTTGAGGGTTTGTGTTGTTGCGAAAGGCCAAGAGGGACCATTCCATTGGCACTCATGACCCTCATAACTAATCTGAAAATAAGGGTGAGAACGTTCTGTTACAGTCAACCCTATTGGAGCGGCAAAACCGAGAGTATCTTTTACTTTTTGCCAAGCAACGGCATACTCCATTTTATCATCGGGCAAATTAAAATACCAGGGTACGTAACCGATGAGTTCTCTAATATTCAATGGTCTATGCCCTTCGTTATAATCTTTTGGTAATACGGTAAAAAAGTTAAGTTTTTTGTTCCAAAGTCGCTCTTGAACACTTTGTTTGATATTTTCTGCCTTTTCAGTGAAGGATAAGTGAATTAATGGTTTATCAAGGATTTGGGCAAATTTAGCAATTGCCTTTGCATCTCCATACATGTAGCTATTTATAGTAGGTCTAGTAGCAGAAACGGTAAATGTATCGACACCATTATTAAGTATTCTCCCACTCACAGTATGTTCCATACCGTCATTAGTATCATACTGCCAGAAAAGAGTATTGTTTTGAATCCTTCTGTCAAGTTCCCATTTTTGGTAATTCTTTAAAAGAAGTGGCAACTGATCAATAATTAAAGAATCATTACGGTGAACGCTTTGAAATGCGAGTGAAGCATCTGCAACCCAAAAACTATATTGCCTGATTCCATCACCGGATTTTTTTAACCAAAAATTAATATAATCGGAAATATATTTTGGGTTTCTTAACCATCTTCCTTCATAGATGTGATGGCCAGCGGGACAATTGATTGTATTGTGCTTCATAGACCAAAATACTTTTGGAAGAAACTCGGTAATTACAAAACCGTCCTCTGTGTTTTTAATGTGTTTTCGATAAGTCCACCATCTGAAATAATAGGTTTCTTCAATGTCTTTGTCAGGTATGTCAATTAAAGGAACATTATCGAGTAAAAAAGTTTTAACATCAGCATTAGTAATAAACTGTTGATATAATTCAACATCGTTTTTATTAAAATTATCAATGTATTGACCAACAATATTCTTATCAATAAGCTCTGATTTGGTTTTCTTTTCACAAGAAACAAAGAGGGCTAAAAAAAAGATAAATAGAAGATTTCTATTTTTCATATCATTTTGATTGGTTTGTAATAATATCTTTAAGATATAGAAAATGGCGTTTTTTTCAAAACGTATCCACATAAACTCCAAACAGCAGCCCCCTAAAACAACAACCAAAAAAATCCCTCATCCCCTGAAATCGTTGTAATATTAATAATTACTTTTTTTCTTCAATAAGGGATATCGTTTTTTTAACTTGGTTAATGTATTCATCATAATTAACACCAAAACTTGATCTAAGTATAAAGACATAATTTTCAAATAAGTTGATTATTTTTTTTTCAAAAATTTTATCCTCCTCCCAAAACATATATTCTCTTTTGTTATTTGGGTTTGTTTTTAGTACAGATATTGAATTTTCGAATGTGTCCCAGTTTCTTACATAATTATTATTCAGCCATTTAAAATTGTAATATTGATGCATCAAAGGTTGGAGATAATTAAGGAAATATTCTTGCTCTCTATCCTGTCTGTCGATTATGGATTTCGTGCTAGCTTCAATGATTCCAATTTGATAAATTAATTCATCTTCCCCTAAGTATCTTAGAGCTCCTGAGCTAATTATTTGCTCAATATTTGCTTTGTTTGGTTCAAAATAGGTCCAATTAAAAATAGCTCTTGCAAAAAGGATTTGTTGATCAATGTCGCTCTTTTTTAAACCTTTTTTTTCTACGTCATCAATAAAATTATAGACATCTTTAATTAAAGATTTTCGCAACTCAGTAAATTCATTGAATCTATTTAAATCCCCTTTTAAATCATTTAGAAGGGATGAAATTAATTTCTTAGAATTTATTTGTTCAGAATAATCTTCTCTATAATTTTCGACTATAAATCCCAAACTAATAGCGAAAAATAAAATGATCATTTCAATTAGCCTTGAAATGGGATCAATCTTTTCAAACAAAAAAGATTTCTTCATTTAATTATATTGAACACCATAAATCATCCAGCAAAAATATATGCACAGTTTTCATTTTGTGCTCTGCCCAAAGCCCAAACTCCTGAGGGAACCAGTTCAATTCCAGGTAGGATTCCGTCCACCATTTCCTTATACACCTGATCTGGATCTAAATTCATTTTATTTGCTACTGCTGATCCATAAACCTTTGTTGCCAAATCACAAACACAAAATAAAGATCCTCTTTGTTGAAGATCCTTAATTCCTTGTATTGGAGGCAAAGGCATATCTCCTGTTTCCGGCTCATAAACGGTATTTCTTAAAGAGGGCTTACCTGTTTTATTGTCATTAAAAGACACGAGTTCACCTAGTTTGAATTTATTCCAGATGTCTGAATTAAAAGCAAATACTATTCCCGAATGCCTTAAAACAGTCATTGCCGTCATGTTTGAATCTTCAACACCAACAGAATTATTGGATTCTAAAAAAGCCCAGTTCCAGGTAATTGGTAACGTATTATGGGGCTGACTTCCGTCGTAAACAACCCGGTGTTCTCCTTTAATGTTTTTAAACCATTTGGAGACCATTTCATTATTTAATTGGCTAGGAATCTTAACTGGTTTTAGTTTATCAAAGTCTGTTATAAAATTTGGGAAAGCAGATGCTCCTACACCTAATGCTATAGAAGTGAAAAAATTTCTACGATCAATGTTCATTTTAATTGTTTTATGGTTATTAATACCTCTAATATACATAAAGAATGAAACAAGCTACAAGTGAAGTAAGTGAAGATTTGCTATTATTTCTTAACTACATTTTGCATAAATTTGGATATGACACAAAACAACATAATAAAAAATCTGTGTATTATTCTTTTAATGGTTGTTGTAAATCAACTAAAGGCACAGGATTACTTTAATTATCAAGCCATTGTATCAGATGCCAACGGAGCAATTGTTGGTTCACAAAGCATCGGTGTTCGGTTGAGTATCATTTACGACAGTTCCAGTGGATCAGTAGCCTATTCCGAAATTCATTCCGCAACCACAGATGCAAGTGGATTGATTAATATTGCTGTTGGAAACGGAACATCTTCGGATAGTTATGCTGCCATTGATTGGAGTCGTTCCTCCGTCTATCTCAAATCGGAAATTGATTTAGGTAGCGGATATGTTGATTTGGGTACGGATTTGATTGGGAAAGTTCCTATTGCGCTTTTTGCAAAACAATTGAAGGGTATTACCATAACTTCTGGAACAATTTCTGCAACTGGAGCGAATCTTTCAGGAACAGTAACTGCCTCCGCTTTTGTGGGAGATGGTTCGGGGCTGACTGGAATAAGCTCAAGTGTAAATTCTTCTACACATTTAGACAGTAATTATTCGATTGCTATTGGAGGAGTAGTCTCCGCAACAAATTCCGTTGCTGTGGGATATCAAGCGTTATCTTCTAACACAACAGGGAGTTATAATACAGCTGTTGGATATCAATCTTTAACGAATAATACTACAGGGAGCTATAATTCTTCAAACGGAGCCTATGCTTTGTTAAATAATACTACAGGAAGTTATAGTACTGCGGTTGGATATCAATCTTTATCGTTAACCACTACTGGAACAGCAAATACTGCAATTGGATATCAATCTCTATTTTTCAATACTTCAGGGAGCTATAATACAGCGCTTGGATGGCAATCTCTAATCCTCAATACTTCAGGAAATTGGAATACCGCTATTGGTAATACTGCTTTATATTCGAATAGTACAGGGTATAGAAATTCTGCTATTGGAAATGAATCTTTATTTAAAAACACTATAGGTATAAATAATTCTGCTAACGGATTTGCCACTTTATATAATAATACTTCGGGGAACTATAATACCGCCCATGGAAGTATCGCTGGATATACTAATGCCACTGGAAATTACAACACCTTCATTGGATCCAATGCAGATGTAGCTTCAAATAATCTAACCAATGTAACCGCCTTAGGAGCTAACGCAATAGTCACCGCTAATAACACCATACAACTAGGAGACGCAAACGTAACCCTAGTTCAAACGTCTGGTACTATTTCAGCTACTGGTTTTGTTTTAAATGGAACTTCATTAGATAGTAGAATCCAATTGATTGAAGATACTGTTGCTTCTGATGTTGCTTCAAATGCAGAATTAATAGCTATAAGTGATGCATTAAATAGTACTCAAGCTGATGTAGATGATCTTTTAGTTCATATTCCAAATATTAACGATTTATATGGCAATACCTCTGTAGGAAGTTATACGTATTTTAATAATCTTAATTCAAATTCAGAAAATAATACAGCGATTGGTCAAAATGCACTCCAAAGCGCTACATCATCTGATAATACTGCAGTAGGGGCTTATTCACTATTAAACACATCTTCTGGTTCATATAATACTGCAGTAGGGGCTTATTCACTACAAGAAAATCAGATTGGTGATTTTAATACAGGAATAGGGGATGGAACGCTATATAAAAACATCGGAGGCGATTCAAATGTTGCAGTTGGCTTTCAAGCCTCCTATAATAATACAGCGGGAGATTATAACATTGCAATTGGACCAACTTCTCAATTCGACAATACTACAGGTACTAGAAATATCGCTATAGGTTCTGATGCCTCTGCTAGAAATACAATTGGAGAACAAAATATTTCAATGGGTGTCGGAGCACTCAGAGATAACGTTGCTGGTGATGGATCAGTTGCAATAGGTTATCAAGCAATGATGTATGCCAATAACTCTTCATCATCATTTGATACAGAAAATACGGCAGTTGGTTATGAAGCACTTAGAGGTTCTTCAACTCCCTCAAATAATACTGGTGCAGGGAATACGGCTTTTGGCTCTTCTGCTCTAAAAAGTAATTCTTTGGGTTACAGAAACGTTGCAGTTGGAAATAATACACTTTATGATAATACTTCCGGTAATGAAAACACTGTAGTTGGCTCAAATGCAATGGAAGCTAATACAACAGGAAGTTATAATATTGCTTTAGGTTTTGATGCTTTAAATCAAAATACATTGGGAGATAATAACATCGCAATAGGACTTAGGGCACTATATTTAACTTCTGATAAGGATAATAATCTTGCCTTAGGAAATTATACATTAATGAATACTGCAAATGGCACTCAGAATGTGGCGATTGGTAATCTTTCACTTGAAAAAATTATTAATGGAGATCAAAATACCGCAATTGGCATGAGCTCACTTAATTCAATTACTGAAGGTGATGGCAATACTGCCCTAGGCTCATCCTCAGGCACTAATTTGACAGATTACTCTAGTTACAATACTTTTATTGGAGCTCTTTCGGGTGCTAATTCGATCACTATAAACGGTTCCTCTGCCTTAGGGTATAATGCAAAAGTTGGGACAAGTTACACAATAAGACTTGGCGATGAGTATGTTACTAAATGGTCTTTTGGATTACCAACAACAGATACAGGAAATGCAATTCAGGTTGGAGATGATACCACCAATGGAAATGGAGCATCCCTTACTTCAGCTGGTGTATGGACAAATGCATCTAGTATTCTGTTTAAAACAAACTTTATAGAATTAGATAATGATTGGATTTTGGATAAAATTAATTCAATAAGTGTAAAAAAATGGGATTACAAAAACACAAATGAAACACACATAGGCCCCACCTCTGAAGAGTTTATTACGACCTTTGGTGTTGGTAACGGAAATGATACGTCTCATCTAGGTACTATTGATGTCTCAGGTGTCGCTTTAAAGGGTGTTCAGGCTCTTTATGAAAAAATAAATAAACAGAATGAAAATATTAATCTTCAAAATAAAACAATTGAATCACAGAAAAATAAGATAGAAATAATGGAATTAGAAATTCTTGAATTAAAAACTGCTATTGAAAAATTAATAACAGAATGATACAAAAATTTTAGTTTACATATCAAATCTCAACCCCCTCGTTCCAATAAAAAAACCCTCCACGAGGGAGGGTTTGAGAATGAAATTCAGAAATTATTATTCTGGCATTACAACAGTGTTGATTACATGAATAACTCCATTTGACCCCATTACATCAGTGGCGACTATTTCGCTGTAATTTCCCTTACTATCCATCAACCATATTTTACCATCTTTTTGCATCACAGTTAAAGATTGATTGTTGAGGGCTTTAACAACCGCTTTGCCTCCACCATCGTTTAGAGCCTTGACAACATCAGCTGCATTTAATTGCCCTGAAACTACATGGTAGGTTAAAATATTTGCCAGCGCTTCTTTGTTAGCAGGTTCTAGTAAGGAACCCAATGTCTTTGAATCTATTTTTGAAAAAGCATCGTTTGTTGGAGCAAAAACTGTAAAAGGACCATCTGATTGAAGAGCCCCTACTAAGTCAGCAGCTTTTAAGGCTGTTACTAATGTTGAGAAATTTTCATTTCCAACAGCTACATCTACAATTGTCCCTTGACCTAGGGTTTTATTACTGATCAATAAACACAGGGATAAAAATAAAATTGAATTAATTTTTTTCATAATCGTTTTTAAGTTAGTCACAATAGTACAAAAGTAAATCAACTTTGTTTAACTTTTATGTTTAAATATTATACAAAATTTAATGCCAAATAAACAAACGCCTAAAGCCACAACACAGGAATATTATCTTAAGTCAATGATATCAATTGATTAGAAGGAATTTGGATTGTATCCATTGGTGTAAAAGAAAAACCCTCCGCTAGGGAGGGTATTATTCTACCAAGTTTGAACTAGTTCATTGTTTTGGTTAAGATACATAACCCTCTGCCAAATTACTCGTTTCCAAAAACCAGGAGTTTTAAGTTGTCCTAATGAAGACATTTCTTCAGGCCAGGCAATGTCATCAGAATTAAACGGTGTAAATGCATCACTTATATTATCATAAAAATCAACTGTGTATGCATTGTAAGGATATTCATATCCTGAGGGGGACAATACTGTAGTAGTTGCCCAGCCCTTCATTTTTGTTTTCCCTTGTTTCATTAGTTTCTCAAAAAAAGGTTTCATAATTCTTGATTCCTCTGATATATATTGAGTAACATTATTAGCATTTGAATAATTAATTACTACATATTTAAAGCTCGGTTGTTTGTCGCTCCAAATGAGTTCATTTGTATTTGTTAGGATAGAAGCAAAATCAAATTTATCCTGTTTTAAAGATTCTTCTAATAACGCTAATTTCTCATGGTCCATTTTACTTTTTACTTCAGCTTCGGCCATTGCATAATTTTTACCTAAATTCTCATAATTCTCCCAAGAGCCGATTCCTATTCTGGTGTTTACGTTTGGTTCAGAAACAAGCATCCCCCCACTTCTAACTTGAATAGCCCAAGCAGTTATTTGCCCTTTTGATTTGAGAATTGCAGCAACTTTACTCCAGTAAAAAGCTTCATTCTGCATGAAAGTCTTTAGCTCATTTGCAGGGACTTTTCTAAAAGAGTTTAGAGCTAATCTTTCTTGGGCAAAGTTAAATTGAAAAGCAAAAAATAGTGAAAGTAATAAAGAGATTTTTTTCATTTTGATTGATTCATGGTTAATAATACCTCTAATATATAGAGAATGGTTTACATATCAAATTCCGTCCCCTATTTCAATAGAAAAACCGTTTCCTAAATCCCATCCCCGCTGTGTTTGGATTAAGGGTGATTGAGAAGTTTTAGCTTTTAAAATACATTAGCCGTACAAATACCGTGCAATTAAAAAACAAAAAATCCCTAAAACATTCTATTTAAATGTAATAGAGATTATTAAAGTGGAGAAGATGGGACTCGAACCCACGACCTCTTGACTGCCAGTCAAGCGCTCTAGCCAGCTGAGCTACATCCCCAAATATATTTCATGCGAAACTAAACAAAATTTTATTGCTTTTTATCCTTTTGAACATATGGATACTAAGCGCTTGAAAGTGTTGCATCCTCCAATAAAAGTACACGCTGTTAAAACACATTTCTACAGTTAAATATAGAAAGTTCTGCTGTTTTTAAGAGGCTTTTACAGTAGAATTTAATTAGAAACCTTGTTTCTCAAAGCACTGTTTTATTGTAATCTGGGGTAAAGTACCACTAGAATTATATACATGATTTCTACTTTTTGTGTTTTTATAACTGCCTTTTAATTTTGTAAATTATGAGAAAATTAAATGATGAAAATTGTTAGACATGCCTTACTAGAAATTTTTCTTGTCGTAATGGGTATTTTGATTGCAATCCAGTTAAATAATTGGAATGAATCTAGAAAATTCAAAAATGAACAGAAAAAGTTTTTGGTTGGCTTAATCGATGAATTTAGCTCTGACTTAATTCGAATAAATACTAAAATTGAACAATTTGGAGAAATTAATGAAATAATTAAAAGCGGTAAAAATCTACTAATTAAAAGTTTTCTAAGTGAGGAAGATAAAAACACCTTCAATATTACTATTGACAGATTTCCAATACTGACACCATTGAATAAAGATGTAGAAAGAAATAACTTTTTAATATCAAACGGAATTATTAAAAGTGATTCTTTAAAAATGATGGTGTTAGAATATTACGAATTAACGAGCTATCATAAAGAAGTCCAAACTAAATTTGGTGAAACCCTTCAACGACTATACACTGATCAAATAAGTCCATTAGTTCGATTTAACCAAAGCTCAAATACTACTAAGGAATACTCTTTAAAAAAATTACAAATGAGTAATACATTTAATAACGCTCTAGATTTGTCTATTGGGTATAGAAATCAGGCTGTCCTATTTTTACAAAACCAGAATGAAATGGCTAAAAAACTAATTGCAATAATTAATAAAGAATTTGCTAAAAATTAAATAAACAATATGTGGTCTTAGAAAGATTTCAAATCAAAATTAGAAAGTCATTGAAATGACTTCTAACAGCTGAAGACAGATAGTAGATTGATAATTTTTGACCAACTAATATTTATACTTAAAAGTTTACTAACCATCACTTACTTTAATGCCATAATTAAAGAATCGGTATATTTAAAAAATGAAAAAAATGAAAAAAACTATCATTATTGCATCCAGTATAGTCTTTGGATCCATCGTAATCGGAATTTTTATAAATAAAGGATTAGCCACGCAACGCTATGAATATATAAAAGAAAATGTGGTGTTTGATAAAAAAACAGGAACTACTTTTTTAACTGATAAAAAAGAATTTATTGATACAAGGGGAGATTTGTACCAATTTGAATAATAATCAAGATAAAACTGATTTATAGAGTGATCAATAGAATTATATCCTGAATTTAATCTACTTTTAATAAAAATCAATGCTATGAAATTACTTTATCTAATGGTTTCCCTCCCTTTGATCACATTTGGACAAGAAACTAGTTATAATATATCTTCCTTTTTAAATCAGGATTTAGCACTAGAGAAAAAAGCTCCTAATACTCATTATATAGGAAATGCTTGGCTTTCTAGCTTAGTTCGAGCTGATGATGATTTTAATTACAATATTACTTTAGCTACTTTTGGTGCGAACTCTACTTTGGATTGGCACAAACACAAAACCAGTCAGGTTCTTGTTATTGTAGAAGGAAGTGGCTATTATCAAGAAAAGGGAAAAGATGTTCGAGTTGTGAATAAAGGCGATGTGATAAAATGCGACAAAGACATCGAACATTGGCATAGCTCAACACATGATAGTATGGTTTCTTATCTAGCAATTTATGGAGCCAGTCAAACTCAATGGACAGATAAATTAACCAAAGAGGTTTATGATAAAATAAAGGTGGAATAAAGCCTTATCTATCCTGCAGTTTTTGTTTGAGGAATTCCTCTTCGGTAAACTTATGAGATCCATCGCATAAAATAGAGACACTTCTTCCACAACCGCATATAGAAAACTTTGAAGGATGATGTCTTACAGATGTCCCGTCTTCATTGACCAACTGAACTTCTCCTTCTAAAACTTTGATTTGACCTTTTTCGTTTCTGAATAATTTTACCATAATCTGTTTATTTTCCTAATTTGGTTTGCAAGCTAAATTAATTATTTCAATGTTTTTGTAAGTCGTTTCTTTTTACAGATTTAAAATATTTCAAAAAACCATTTCCATAAATGGTTTATTTTATTAAGTAAATCAATATTTTATTAATTCAACCGTTAAGACTAGTACAAGGTTTCATTTTGAAAAGAATTTACTTCCTTTTTATTTTAATTTCTAGTCTTTTTAGCTCGATTAATAGTCTAGCACAAGGGGGTGAACTACTCATCCAACAATATAGCAAAGGACCTCAACTGGATCAAAACTATTCGAAATGGACAATAAAATTGGGGCCTCAGCTCAATAGACTTAATACGGACTTAGGAACTACATCACCAACACTAACTATCGGTGGGCTTGTTGAAATAGAATACAAACTATCGAAAACTGTGGGACTCAAAACTGGTAGTCAATTCACACCCATAGCTTATCGCTTTGCTGTTGGAGATTCAATTGGTCAAGACCATTTAAAATACCTAAGTTTACCCTTAATACTAAAGCTCCAACCTACTAAAAAAGTGAGCTTTGGACTGGGTTTACTTTACCATTATTTTTTAGAAGGAGAAAGGCGCATTACTTTCGAAGAAAGTAGGGTGACTACTCCATATACTGAAGGTATATTTAAAAACAGTTTTGGAGGAATTGCCCAAATAACTTATCATTTACATCCCAGAATTTCCTTATTTACAAATTTTAGATGGGTCAAAAGATCGAGCCCTGCTACACAAGCACAAACGAATAATACCTCTGGATTTCAAATGGGAATAAGTTTCCAAGTATGGAAAAGCATACCAAGACCTTGAATTAGTCCTTTTTTAAAGTTATTTCAATTACCCCATTGGCTCCATTAACCCCATATTTATCAACCGCAGCTGCTCCTTTGAGCACATTGATGGACTCTATACCTTCCGTGTCAATCTCATTCATGGCATCTGGATTTTCACTTGGAGTGCCATCTATAATTATTAAAGGCTGAGCACCTTCTTTTGTCATTATTTGGATTTTCTTTCCGGTAGTACTTGGATTCCATACGCCGCTCCCACTTAATGAGTCTTCCGAAATTCGATCAGAACTTGAAGCCTCAAAAAAGATCTTTTTGGGTGCTTTATCATCTCCGAAAAAAAGAATCTCATGAGATCCCATGTCTCCTAAATCAATTGATTTTCCGGAGCTAATCATCTTACGATGTACCTCATGAGGCGTATTTGAAGTTTCTAATTGTGAGTGGGGGCTTTCATAGATTTTTATGACCAAGCAAGAACTAAATAAAAATGAAATTAGAAGTAAGATTAGAGATTGTTTCATGATCAATTTCTTTTTACTAAAATACATTACTTAAGCTAATATTTAAGTATGGGTGGTATTTTATTTGCTGTGTTGTTGTTAATGCAGAGGAATAATGGAAAAAAACTTTTGCTATAATTGGAGATTGAAAAAACAAAATTCCTCCTTCTATCGAACTCCGAAAAAGCTTAGAATTAAACTCAAAAGGAGAATTAGATTGGAACATACTTCCCGTTAAAGAATAATCATGCACATTTATGGTTAAAGCTGTTCCTGCGAAAAAAGCAAAGCCATTCGTTAAATCCTCAATTCGCTGACCGAAAAAAGGGAGCCCTTTAAAAGCACCCCATTGTAAACCAAATCTTGTTTGTAGGGCAGTTCGAAATGTCCCGACACGTATTTTATTTTCTTGAACCCATTTTAATTTTCCCTTTAGCTTTGTTCCCCAATAAAGAGATGTTTCCAAGTTTAAATGAAATGATTGTGGTATCGAAAAAGACCAAGATAACGGGTCTAAATTCAAAATATAACGATGGTAAGTGTTTTGAAAGAATTTAGCCAAAGAAGCTTCGGATCCTGTCGTACCAAGCTGGATCCCCCAACCATACCCAAAATTCAAATGTTGAAACGTTTCCTTTTGATACCCAAGAAAAAGCCATCCGCTATAAGGATAATCTATTTTTGAGAGGTCACTAGTTTGTGAATAACGAGGTGTATTTATCTCTTGTCCCAACTCCCAATGTTCTGAAATATAAGTCGTTTTTTGGAGAGTATCCTGAGACGTTGACTTTAACTTCCCATACTTTAAAAAAATACCGCTGCTATAATATCGATCAATTCCAAAGTATAAATCATTATCAACACTTAATCCAACATACTTCTGACTAAAGAGGAAGCCACTCCCAAAGGTCATAAAAGATATTAAAAGTGTTTTTAAAGTCAATGAAATAGCTCCTAGTCTTTATTTTTTAAAACCAAAAGAGGGACCGTACAGTAGAAGTCTTTTTTATAAATTAAATCGGGTTCCCAAAGTTTTTCGAAAAATCCACGCTCTCTTTTAAAAGCGACTAAAAAATCGGGTTGATTGGCTTGAAAATGCTCTAAAACGCCCTGATAAACAGTGGCGTTCTCAGAATAAATCAATTTATTTGAACGTTGCAAAAGCTCGTCATTAAGCTGATGATTTCGATTAGCAAACCCAGGAACTTTAACAAGGAGTAATTTTAATTTCGATTCAAATTGATCTTGAATTTTAATAAGGGGGTCTAAAGTACTCGATGCTTTAACCTCTCCTGTCTTAAAGGCAAGAAGCATTCGCTTAGGGGGATTAAATTCTTTATCCAAAGGGGCAACTAAAACTGGGATTTTAGTTCGTTTGATAACGCTTCCAGCAATTCTGCCTAAAAAAACTTCTTCGTTAATCTCGTTGTTTAAGGGTGCGGTCACTATTAAATCTAAACCAATTTTAGCATTTAAACTTTTAATTGTTCCAATTAAATCTCGCTCACTACTTACGATCTTGATTTTTTTTGAACCTGGTGCCACCTTTGAGACCAATGCTTTAATTTGCTTAATATTCTCCTCCTCTAAACGGGCACCAACGTTCGCAAGAGTTGACATAGTAGAATGTGCAGGATATGCATCAATAACATAAACTGTACTTTTAAAATGAGATGCTAGAGCTAGTGTGTAAGCCAGAGTGCTCTCAGCGTGGATTGACGTGCCTAGGGGTAAGAGTATATTCTGCATTGATTTCTTTTTACAAAATTAGTAACTCTAAAAGAACAAAACTTATTTTTATTAAAAAAATTAGATGATTCGAAAAGCAAAAGCATCAGATTTATTTGCTGTAAAAAAAATTACTGAGGCCTGTACTGAGAATTTAATCAAACAAGGGATTTTTCAATGGAATAAGAATTATCCAAGCTTGTCCGTTTTCGAAAAAGATATCCAAGAAGAAGCTTTATACGTTTTTGAAAATAGGGGAAACATTAAAGGGTGTGTCATGTTCTCTGAGGAAAAAGATCCCTTATACAACAGTATAAAATGGCTTTGTCCTGATATTAAAAATCTTTATGTACATCGACTTGCGGTTCATCCAAATTATCAAAAAAAGGGAATTGCAAGACAGCTCATGGATTTTACAGAAAGATGTGCTACTGAGAATCAAATGCGCTCTATTCGATTGGATACTTTTAGTCAAAACGCAAGGAATATTCGCTTTTACGAGGCGCGTGGATATCAAAACTTGGGGGATGTTTACTTTGTTAAGCAAAGTAAGGACCCTTTCCATTGTTTTGAAAAACTAATAAAAAGAATTTAGTTCACTACTTTTACACTCACTATGGAGGCATATGTTACACATTTTAAAAAAGAAGCTGTCGGATATCTTGAGTTTGGTCATCCTGCGGGTAATTCCTTGCCGTCTTCTTTATTAAAACAACTAGAGGAGCAGTTGAAAATACTTTCTGAAGACGATGCCGTAAAAGCGATTATTCTTCAAAGTGCAGGGTCGCGGGCATTTTGTGGCGGTGCCTCACTCTCTGAAATGAAAAATTTAAAAGAACTAGATGAAGCAACTGCCTTTTTTATGGGTTTTGCTAATCTAATCAATCGCATTAGATCATTGAATAAGTTTATTGTGGTTCGCGTACAAGGAAAGGTTGTAGGAGGAGGGGTAGGAGTTGTTGCTGCTTGTGACTATGCAATTGCACTTGATACAGCTTCAGTAAAACTCTCAGAATTATCTATTGGTATTGGCCCATATGTAATTGAACCAGCGGTCTCAAGAAAAATAGGTGCGACCAACTTTGGACTGCTTTCCCTTGATGCGCATGAATGGAAATCTGCAGAATGGGCGAAACAAAAAGGGCTTTTTGCTTCGGTTTGTGATTCTGAAGCAGCGCTTAACCAATCCGTAGTCAATATTGCCAATAGACTCGCCAGTTATCCAAAAAAAGCAAACGAAAGCCTTAGGAAATTACACTGGAAAGATACCAATCATTGGGAAAAATTACTCCCTGAAAACGCAAAAATAACTGCAAAACTAGCTCTTGAAAAGGCTACTCAAAATATTCTTAATAAACTGTAAAACAAATGAGTAATGCAATTCGAATAACCAAAGAGTTTAAGTTTGAAACTGGTCATGCGCTTTATGGCTACGACGGCTTATGTAAAAATGTTCACGGGCATAGTTACAAACTTGCTGTAACAGTTATTGGGAGTCCGATTGAAGACCAATCTCACGTCAAGTTTGGAATGGTTATGGATTTCAGCGATATCAAAGAAATTGTCAATAAACTCATTGTAAAACCTTTTGATCACGCCACCGTATTGAATGTTAATTCTCCACATATAGAATTAGCTGACAGTATGGAACAAAGAGGTCACAAGATAATGCGCGTTGGCTACCAGCCTACCAGCGAAATGATGGTAATCGATTTTGCAGAAAAAATTAGTAATTCGCTCCCTTCCCACCTAAAGTTACATCATCTGATTCTTCGGGAAACTGAGACTTCATATGCGGCGTGGTATGCCTCAGATCAATAAAGTCTATTAGAACCCAAGTGCTTCAAGATCAGCTTTAGGCTTTGCCTTAATTACAATTCCTTCGTCATCAACCTCATCACATTCTATAGGAATAGATAAATTCTCAGGTGCAACAAAATCTTCTGTAGAGATTTCTAGGCTAGGATCTTCGTACAAACTTTTCATATAAACAGCCCAAATCGGCAACGCCATCGTAGCGCCTTGCCCAAAAGCTATATCTTTAAAATGTATCGCTCGATCTTCACCACCTACCCAAACTCCAGTTGCTAAATTTGGAACCATCCCCATAAACCATCCGTCACTTTGATTTTGTGTTGTTCCAGTTTTACCAGCTATTGGGTTTTCAAAAACATACGGATAGCCAGTGATGACTTTTTCATAAACATAACTTGTTTTTTCTAAACCGGCATGACGTAATCTGGCCCCTGATCCTGCTTTGGTTACCCCCTGTAAAAGGTTTACAGTTACATAAGCTGCTTCTTGACTCAGTACGTCTTGGGTTTCTGGTATCACTTCATAAAGTGCGCGCCCATTCTTATCTTCAATACGGGTAATTACAACCGGTTTGACATAAATCCCTTGGTTAGCAAAAGTACTGTAAGCCCCAACCATTTCGAAAAGACTAATGTCTGGAGTACCAAGTGCTATAGAGGGAACAGCAGGTATGTTTGAGGTAATCCCCATTTTTCGAGCTAAATTGATTACCGGTCGAGGCCCAACCAAATCCATAATTCGTGCACTCACGGTGTTAACAGAATTTGCTAAGGCATTTTTTAAAGTTCGGGTTTGCCCGTATTTATCTCCAGAGTTTTTTGGACACCAAGCATCCATATTCCCGTGTTTCATAGGTTCAATACAATACAAGGCATCAGGAAGCGAATCACAAGGAGAAAGTTTAAGTTGGTCTATGGCGGTAGCATATAAAAAAGGTTTGAAGGTAGAGCCTATTTGACGCCTTCCCTGTTTTACTTGGTCGTATTGAAAATGCTTATAATTAAATCCTCCAACCCAGGTTTTCACATGCCCTGATTGTGGTTCCATAGACATTACAGAGGCTCGAAGAAAATGCTTATAATACCTAATGGAATCCATAGGGGTCATAATTGTATCTCGTTCTCCTTTCCAGCTAAAAACACGCATAGGTACTTTCTCATAAAAAGAGGCTAAAATTTCAGATTCTGCTATCCCTGCTAATTTCATTTTCCTCCAGCGCTCTGTTCGGTATGCAGTGCGCTCCATTAAGGTGTCTATTTCACCTTTTCTAAGATCTAAAAAGGGGGCAGTTGGATTTGCTCTTCTACTATTCTGTTTAAAAAACTCTTTCTGAAGGTTTTTCATGTGAGCATCTACTGCTGCTTCACCCTTGGCTTGCATTCTTGAATCAATCGTAGTAAAAATTCTAAGACCATCTCTATAAAGTGAATGTTTACTCCCATCGGGTTTGGGGTTTTTTGAAATCCAAAAGTCCATGAATTCTTTTAGATAAGCCCTAAAATAGGTTGCTAAGCCTTCTCTATGAGACTCTGGAGTATAAGTAATTGTTAAAGGGAGCAGAGAAAGAGAATCTCTTTCTTCTGAAGTTATCAATTCATTTCTTAACATTTGATTGAAAACAATGTTTCTTCGTTCTTGTACGCGTTCAGGTCGGCGAATGGGATTGAAAAGGGAAGAATTTTTTAACATCCCTACTAAAGTGGCTGATTCTTCTATGTTCAGCTCCAGAGGTGTTTTATTAAAAAAGATTTTTGCGGCAGAGCGAACTCCGTCAGCTTGATATCCAAAGTCATATTTGTTAAGATACAGAGATAAAATTTCCTTCTTTGTGTATCGCTTTTCAAGTTGGACAGCAATTACCCACTCTTGTGCCTTCTGAAGGACGGCTTTAAATTTATTGCGTGAACGCACTCCAACAAAAATCTGACGTGCCAACTGTTGAGTAATCGTGCTTGCTCCTCCCCGTTTTCCCAAATAGGCAAAGGCACGTAATGTACCCCTCCAATCGATTCCCGAATGTTCATAAAAACGCTCGTCTTCTGTAGCTATAAGGGCATCCACCATGTTTTTAGGTAGTTCATCAAAACTAATTGGTGTACGGTTATCGTCCAAATAGTATTTACCTAAGATAATCCCATCAGATGATATTATTTGTGTCGCTAAATTAGTTCTTGGATTTTCAAGTTGTTGTAAATCTGGCATGGGACCATACCATTCAAGTGCTGCTCCACCAAAGAGAAGCACTAGTCCTAGGACTCCCGTAAAAAAGAACCGCCAAATCCACTGGATCTGTTTTTTATATGCTGTATTCTTTGTTTTTTTCTTTTTTGCCATGAGTATTATTCTTGTGCTTCGATACCTATCCCTACGGATAAAATTCCTTTAAGAGCTTGTACCCCTTGAGGATCTCCATTGGTTCGCATGGCTTGTTGAATCTCAATTACTAGAGGACGTTCCTTAGGAAGCTCTAGCCCATTTTTCCACCAAAGTTTGCTTTCTTTGACTTCAGTAAAACCTGTTCCTAACCATGTTCCATCAGGAGCAGCCAAAGCATATTCTAGCGTGTCTTGGACAACAAGCTGATCCCCTGCTTTTAACGTACAAATCAAAAAAATATTTGTAAAAGCATACGAATTATCATTGCGTAAATAGAGATAAAGGTTATTGGGTTTTTTGGTGTCTAGAGCATTGTTTAATTCAAAAACTACAGGTTCTTCAAGTCCTGTTTTCGCAACTGTACGAAAGTCAGTGTATTCAGCATCCGACATGCATGATCCTATAGCCAGCATGGAAAAGAAAAAAAGAAACCTATACTTTTTTTGGAGAGCCATTGCGATACTTTTTGTTTTTATTTTTTTTAAACGGTTTTTTCTTTTTTGGAGTGTCAAATCGTGTGAGGCTGTCTTGCCCTACACCACTATCAAAATGCACCGAAGTTTTCTTAGGTTCTTCAGCTACATAGTCCTCTAAAGAGGGTACTGTTATCTTTGCTTTATTTTTTTCAATGATATCATGCACTGCCTTCAAACTGATTTTATGCCAAGTCATCCATTCATTTTTGTAGGCATACCATAATTCCTCTTTAAAGATGTCCATTTTCTGGAAAATTCCAACCCCTTTTTTGGTATGCAATTTTACTTCAGCACGAGGAAACTTTTTTAAAGCCGATCTATAAGCATCAAGCTCATAGTTTAAACAACATTTTAGACGCCCACATTGCCCAGACAATTTTTGTGGATTCAATGATAGTTGCTGATAACGGGCTGCTCCAGAAGAAACCGATCTAAAATCAGTTAACCAAGTAGAGCAACACAATTCACGACCGCAGGAACCAATTCCTCCCAAACGGGAAGCTTCTTGGCGTAATCCAATTTGACGCATATCAATACGGATGGAAAAAGCTTGTGCCATATCTTTTATTAACTGTCGAAAATCGACACGTTTATCTGCAGTATAGTAAAATGTAGCCTTTTTTCCGTCTGCTTGAAATTCAACATCAGATAATTTCATGTCAAGATCTAGCGCAATAGCTAATTCTCTGGCTCTTTTTTGCACCTCTGCCTCTTTAGTTCGAACAGTCTCCCAAAGGTCAATTTCTTTTGAATTGGCAAGTCGCAAAATCATTCCAACTTGTGGGCTGTTGGGCGTCACTTTTTTTCGCTTCATCTGCATACGGACCAGTTGACCTGCTAGAGTGACACGACCTAGATCGTAACCGCTTTCTGTTTTAGTAATAACCAAAGCGCCGGCTTGAAGTTTTAAATCCTTTGGGAAACGGTAAAATTCTTTTCTGCTGTTTTTAAAGCGAACTTCTACGAAAGGATGCGCTTCTTGACCTTCGGGGAGTTGCATATTTTCTAACCAATCGAAAACAGTGAGTTTGTTACAACTATCGCTTCCACAAGTTCCATTGCTCTTGCAGCCCCTTGGGGTACCCTCTTTTCCGCTTGAACAACTGCTACAACTCATGAATTTATTTTGATCTTAAAGATACAGGGATTTGAACGAATGATTAAATAATATTCTTAATTTACTGTTTAAATTTCAACACTTCAGAACGACCTTTTTTAAAAATCTTATTGCTATTATGCGTTCCTTTTCTTAAATCTCGTTGTTTTTCTATAGGCAGTGCTATAATTTCTTGACAATCAGTAGAACAGCATTGATCCATCTTTTCTTGACAAGATTCACATTGAATAAACAACAAATGACAGGCCTCGTTTATGCAATTAACATGGGTATCGCAAGGAGAGCCACATTGATGGCATTGGGCGATGATTTCATCCGAAATTCGTTCCCCACGCCGTTCATCAAACACAAAGTTTTTTCCAATAAATTTATTTTCCAAACCTAGGGTTTTTACTTGACGGGCATACTCAATAATACCTCCTTCCAATTGAAACACATTTTTAAATCCTTTGTGTTTAAAATAAGCCGATGCCTTTTCACAGCGAATTCCTCCGGTACAATACATCAGTAGGTTCTTGTCTTCTTTGTGTTCAGATAAGTCTTGCTCTATAAGAGGTAAAGACTCCCTAAAAGTATCTACATCTGGAGTAACCGCTTTTTGGAAATGTCCAATCTCACTTTCATAATGGTTGCGCATGTCCACACAGATGGTGTTTTCGTCTGACAATAGGGTATTGAATTCTAGTGCATTTACATGTTTTCCTTTTTGAGTCACGTCAAATGAACTGTCTTCCAATCCATCGGCAACAATTTTATCTCGAACTTTTATAGTCAGTTTTAAAAAAGACTTGTTGTCCTGTTCCACGGCAATATTCAAACGGACATTTTCTAAAAAAGTGACGCTGTCAATTTGAGCTTTAAACAAGCCAAAGTTTTTTGCGGGAACAGACAGTTGTGCATTGATCCCCTCAAAGGCCACATAAATCCGTCCCAAAACTTCTAAAGGATGCCAGTGGATAAACAAATAATCACGAAACAATTGTGGGTTACCGATTTGGGCATATTGATAAAAGGAGAGCGTAAGCCGGTCTTCACCCGCTTCTTCTATAAGTTGTGCGCGCTCTTTCGCACTTAATTTGTTATACAGTTGCATGCTATAAACGTTTAAGTGTTCTGCAAAGGTAAGGAAATTAGTATTGTGCTTATTTGTTTAAAATAGTCTTTCAATTCAACAGTAAAAGTATCTAAAGTCTATTTTAAAACGTCTAATAGGAGTCAGACCTCTTTAAAACAAAGGCACGCATTATTCAGAAAGATGAAGCGTTAGATATACTTCTCCATCCTTTTCAAGATGAAGCGTTTTTCGAAGAATGGAATAGCTGTTGATTTGAGTAAGTGCTTGAGAGAGTTCTTGTTCTCTAGTCATACGCTCTTGCTCACATCCCATTTCTGTAAAGAAGAGTTCTTGGATATTTAAGGTTTTATCTTGGACACTATAACTTCCTTGTCCGCTATTACAGGCAGATTGGACACTTAGCGTATTATCAGCAAAAAAAGTTAACCCTGTATTTTCATCCAAAATAGAAGACGTTACCCCGTTTTCTACCCGAATAGAACTGAGTTTCCATTGATTTATCAAGGCGGCGTTTTCGGGTCGTTTTAAAGTAATAATCAAATTCTCTTCTGCATCTAATAAATAGGCTGTGTCTTCCTTAATTTCATAAAGAAAGATGGCTGAATCCAAAAGTTTTACCAACTCTTGCTCTCTGTTTCCTTCTTCCTCTGGGCAACCTATCAAAGTGGAAGCAATCATAGAGAAAACAAGAGTTTCTTCCTCGACAGTTATGGATCCAAAAAGGGTATTACATCCAGCAGAAGC
>Ga0181605_10000444_pt1 | contig 40826 bp, 51 predicted proteins | sample 041ome_11_FD_148676 | JGI IMG/M metagenome (GOLD analysis project Ga0181605, IMG submission 148676) | Coastal salt marsh microbial communities from the Groves Creek Marsh, Skidaway Island, Georgia - 041411US metaG (spades assembly) | ecosystem: Environmental > Aquatic > Marine > Intertidal zone...
CACGGCCTTCAGTCATATTTTCCAAGGTGGATACAGCGCAGGATACTACAGCTATAAATGGGCTGAGGTGTTGGATGCTGATGCTTTTGAGCGTTTCGAAGAAGAGGGAATTTTCAATGAAACCGTGGCCACGGATTTCGCGGTAGTACTAAGCAGCGGCGGTACTGTAGCGCCGGATGAATTGTACAAGAAGTTCCGTGGGCGAGAACCGAAGGTGGATGCCCTACTTAAGCGCGCGGGAATAGCGGCTTAATCAATGCGGCGCACCTTGTATTGAAATCGCCAATACAGGGCGATGGAAGCCAATAACAGTCCAATGGTCAGCCCAATCCAAACCCCTAGGGGTCCCATTTTTTCGGTGATACCGAGGTAATAACACATCGGTACCGCAATGACCCAATAGGCCACAAAAGCGATAATGGTAGGGATATTTACGTCCTGCACTCCACGTAATGCGCCAAGAGTGGTGGCCTGCAGCCCATCGGGCAATTGGAAGATCCCGGCGGCAATCATGAGTACGGCTGTGTATTGCAGTACTTCAGGATCCGAACTATAAAATTCAGGTAAGAGGTGTCTCAAACTGATTAATAAAATCATCGTGATTGCCATCATAGCGAGCGTCATATGAAAGAGGCTCTGTCCTGCGAGTCGAAGCATAGGGATATCTCGTTTCCCGAGCTGATTCCCCACGCGAATGGTCGCCGCAGCTCCGAGACCACTGACCATCATATAGCTGACTGAGGCAATGTTCAAGGCAATTTGATGCGCGGCTTGCTGCACGGGACCAATCATTCCCACAATCACACCGCTCATGGCGAAGGCGCCGGCTTCAAAAACCAATTGCAATCCACTCGGCACCCCAATAGCAAGAATATCGCGAATGCTACGCCAAGTAATTTCTGTACTTCTCCAATGTGACCAATACGCGGCGAACTTCTTATGCTTGCGAATGTAAATAGCCATACCTGCGACCATCAAGAAACGCGTACCCAGAGTAGAGACTGCGGCGCCTGCCAACCCTAGTTCCGGGAATGGTCCCCAGCCGGTAATAAGGGGGTAGTTCAAAAGGATGTTTAATAAGTTCGCCACGAGGCTCACACGCATGCCTGCCTTGGTATCGCTCAAACCTTCCGCAAATTGCTTGAAGGCAAAGAAGGCCATCATGGGAACAATGGAGAATCCTACGATATGTAGGTAGGGCATGGCTTCAGTAACTACGCGCTCATCTTGTCCGAGAAGATGGGCGAATTGGGCAAAAATGGCCAAGACCCCATAGACCAATAATCCAAGAACGGAGTTGAGCACAAGCCCGTTTTTGAAATACTTCACTGCCTCAGCAGGATCGTCTTTTCCGTCCGCACCTGCAATCAAGGGGGTCAACCCAAAGGCCACGCCAATGGCGAAAACCATAGGGATTATTAAGATGGAGACGGCCAAGGAGATGGCCGCAAGGGGGATAGTTCCGAGGAATTTACCGACCATAATGGAGTCAGCAACGGATACGAGAATTTGACCTAATTGGCCCACCATCACAGGATAGGCTAATTTCAAACTCACCCCATATTGGGTGCGGTATGTCGTCCAGCTATAGGCCACTATGGCTTAAAGGTTGTAGCGCTCGACTTCTCTTGAATAGAAATCTTCGGCTTCCGCGATGAGCCCTTCTAGAATTTTAGTTAGGTCGCCTTCGCTTTCATCACCTATGTCGTCCAACCATTTGACTTCATCGTTTTCCAAATTCAAGACAAATGCAGGAAATTCGGTGTGAACGATGAATACTGCATCAGGGAGGTCCGTGTTATCTGCAACCAAAAATTTAGGGAAGTCCATAAGTGAAAGATTTAGAGCACAAAAGTACGCTTATTTATGCGCGAACTTCAGCACATCTTCTCGGGAAATTTCGGCACCTCCCAAGATGTGTAAACGCTCCATTACATTGCGGAACTCGCGGATATTTCCTGTCCAGTCGTAATCCTGCAAGGCGGCAATGGCACCCGAGGCAATGGATTTTTGCGCCGCACCGTATTCACCGGCCACATTATTCAAAAAATGCTCCGCCAACGCGGGGATATCATCTTTGCGGTCGTTCAACCCTGGTACTTCAATGACAATAACGCTCAAGCGGTGGTAGAGATCCTCGCGGAAATTCCCCTCCGCAATTTCCTTGCGCAAGTCTTTATTGGTCGCTGCCAATACACGTACATCCACGTTTATGCTGCGATCGCCACCCACCGGAGTGATTTTATGCTCTTGCAAGGCTCTAAGCACCTTGGCCTGTGCGCTCAAGCTCATATCACCAATCTCATCGAGGAAGAGGGTTCCTCCATGGGCTAATTCAAATTTTCCTTTGCGGTCCTTCTGCGCCCCGGTAAAAGCCCCTTTCTTGTGACCAAAAAGTTCACTTTCAATGAGCTCAGAGGGAATGGCTGCACAGTTGACTTCAATTAACGGCTGACCACTACGCTCACTCTTTTCATGAATATGATGAGCGACCAATTCTTTTCCGCTTCCGTTGGGTCCCGTAATCAACACACGCGCCTCCGAGGGCGCCACCTTTTCAATGAGCGATCTCAACTCCTCCATGCCGGCACTCTCACCAACCATGGTGTACTTTTTGCTCACCTTCTTCTTCAAGGTTTTCACCTCTTGCACCAAGCTTTTCTTATCTAATGCATTGCGGACAGTGCTCAGTAATCGGTTCAAATCCGGAGGTTTTTGTAAATAATCAAAGGCACCCTTTTTCAAACAATCAACCGCGGTGTTAATGTCCCCATGTCCGCTTATCATAATCACGGGCACTTCAGGGTTTACTGCCATCATACGGTCCAAAACCTCAGTGCCGTCCATGTGAGGCATCTTGATATCACAAAAAACCAAATCCCAAGCCCCATCACCGAAGGCTTCTACACCGGCTTTGCCGTCGGCAGCCTCGTGTACCTCGTGCGCCGAATCTTCTTCGAGCAAGATTTTCTTCAATACACGGCGGATACCATCTTCATCTTCAATGAGCAAAATGCGACTCATGGGTTATTTGTTTTCAGGATTCATATGCCAAACCGTACGTTGTGGAAACGGAATGGTAATGCCAGATTCACGGAATCTGCGGTCAATTTCAAATCTAATTTCACTCTTGATTTTCTCCACGAAAAACAGATTTCGCGTGTAGAAGTAGAGCTCGAATACCAAGGCGCTATCGCCAAAATCTTTCAGGATTACTTGTGGATCATGCATAGGGTCAGATTCCGGATGATCTGCAGCGATTTGCTGGAGGATCTCCTTCACCTTAGCGGTATCCGTGCCATATGCCACACCGACTCGTACCGAAAAACGGGTAGTATCCTCGCTATGTGTGAGGTTTACTACGGTCTCGTTGGTCATCTTGTGGTTAGGCATAATGATCAAAATATCATCTCGTGTGCGCACCGCTGTGGTACGCAAGCCAACAGATTCAACCTTGCCTATTTGCTCGCCCATTTGAATGATGTCGCCCACACTCAAGGTGCGCTCCATTAATATGATCACTCCGGAAGAGAGGTCTTTGAAGGCATCTTGCAAACCGAGACCTAAACCAACGAATAGGGCAGTAGAGGCTGCGAGGATGGCGGTCACCTTCACCCCAATGGTTTCCAATGCAATGACAAAGGCCACCGTATAGATGAGGTACTTCGAAATTTGCACAATGGTATAGCGACGTCCTTCCTCAATGGCGCTAGTGCCAAGTGAAGTGCTGAGGGTACGGCTCAACGTCCAAATAGAGAATCGAGCGACCATCAATATGGCAAATACTTGGAGCACCCCTTTCACGCTCAAGCGGAAGTTGTTGCTCTGCCAGAGCTCCATGCTCAGGAAGTCCCCAAGCTGAGCGCCAAAATCATTTAATGTCTCAACCATTTATACAATTCTTTCCAGGTTACTTTTTTACCATACATAAGGATGCCCACTCGGTAAATCTTACCTGCTAGGGCAACCATGGCAAAGAACGTGCCTATTAAGATAGCACCGCTCACAAACACTTGCCAAATAGGAATGCCAAAAGGCAAACGAATCATCATCGAAATAGGGGCCGTGAACGGAATCATGCTCATCCAGAAGGCCAGCGGCCCATTGGGATCCTGAATGACATTGGCCGCCGTTACTAGGGCAATGAGCATAGGCACAGTCACGGGCATCATGAACTGTTGGCTATCCGCTTCTTGATCTATGGCGGATCCTAAGGCCGCAAACATGGCACTATAGAGGAAGTACCCGGCAAAGAAGTAGAAGACAAAGCCTCCGATAATCAAAGGGAAATTGATGGCACGCAACTGGTCGAAAATCTCAAATCCTTGGATAGAGGCCGCCTCAGCACCCTCAGCTCCCGCTGCGGCTTGTTCCGCCAACATTTCAGGGAATACCAGGGTGGTAGTGGCCAAATAAATGCCTCCGCTTAGGACTACCCAAATGACGAATTGGACCACACCCACAGCACCAATGCCTAGAATCTTTCCCATCATCAATTGGAATGGGCGAACGCTGGAAATAATCACCTCTACAATACGGCTGCTCTTCTCTTCGATGACCCCACGCATGACCATGACGGAGTAGAAGAAGATGAAGAAATAGATGAACATGCCGGCAATATATCCGAGACCCATTTTCAGCCCGGTGGCGCTCTGCTGCTCTTCTTCGCCTTCCTCACCGACGGTAAAGCTCTGGATGTTGACCTGTGTTACACTCTGCGCCACGACTTCCGGATCTACACCATTGCGCAAGAGTTTCTGCTTGTTTAATCGGTCCTCCAAAATCCCATCAAGGAACTGCACCATATTGATGCTTGGGTCCTCCTTACCAAAAAGCAGGATGTTGTTTTTGATGAAATCTGGGTCCCAATTCTCACCCGTAGGTATGTACAGCAGTGCATCATATTCGGATTCCGCAAAAAATTCCTTCGCCGTTGCCAAATCATTCTCCCTAGGGTCCAAATATTCCAGTTGGTACTCACCGCGTCCTTCTTCCGGAATGATCAGCGCCGCCTCGTCCAACACAATGATGTTCTTTTCGTCCTCAGGCATAGAGGCCAAAATCCCCGGCACGATCAACAGGGCAGCAAAGACCAAAGGCCCTAGAATCGTTACTAGAAGGAAGGTCTTCTTGCGAACGCGCGATAGAAACTCACGCTGAATAATAAGTAGGATAGGGTTATTCATGTGGGACCAATTTTGCGCCGTTCTCGACAATCTCAATAAAAATATCTTGCACACTTGGCAACACCTCTTCAAAGGCCACCAAAGTTCCCTTCGCAGCCAGCTCGCCGACCACCGCCCCAGGGTAACGCTCAAACTTCACTGTGTAGCTGTGGCCGGTATGATGCTTGCTCTCTTGTAGTAGCGTGCCATCACCCCACTGCTCAACAGCCTCCTTCACCACAAAGGAATACGTACCGTTTTGGTAACGCTTACGGATGTCCAAAAGCGGGCCTTCCACCATGACCTGACCGTTATTGATCAGCCCTATGTGGTCACAAATCTCCTCCACGCTTTCCATACGGTGGGTAGAGAAAATTACGGTCGCTCCTTCCTTACTCAAACGCAGGATTTCACGCTTAATCAAATTTGTATTGATGGGATCGAATCCGGTGAAGGGCTCGTCAAAAATCAACAACTCCGGCTCGTGTAATACGGTTGTCACAAACTGAACCTTCTGCGCCATACCCTTGCTGAGGTCCTCGACTTTCTTTTCCCAGAAATCAGCCATCTCCAATCGCTCGAACCATTTTTTAGCCCTGAGCTTAGCCTCAGCAGTACTCAGACCTTTTAATCGGGCCAAATACAACACCTGCTCGCCGACCTTCATCTTCTTATACAATCCGCGCTCCTCCGGTAAATACCCAATGCGCGCAATATCTCTAGGTTGCAAGGCGCGATCACCAAAATACACCTGGCCTTCGTCTGGCGCAGTGATTTGGTTCATGATGCGAATGAATGACGTTTTCCCCGCACCATTGGGTCCTAGCAACCCGTACACACTCCCTTTTGGAATGCTAAGGTTAATAGCGTCCAATGCCAGCTTTTGGCTGTAGCGCTTGGTAACGTTAGTGGCTTTAATCATAATCTCAAAGTAAAACTCCCGCCAACGGCAGGAGCTATAAGGTATAAAAGTTAGCTGAACATCTCTTTGACGCGGTCAAAGAATCCCTTGTCCGATTTTCCTGGATTCGGTTCAAAGTTCTTCGCGCCTTTCAACTTCTCAATGGCTTTCTTCTCGTCAGCGCTCAACGATTTGGGCACCCATACGTTCACATGGATTAATTGGTCTCCCTTACCATAGCCCTGCACATTCGGCAAGCCCTTGTTTTTCAATCTTAAAATCTTTCCTGGCTGTGTACCTGCATCAATACTGATTTTAACTGCTCCACTCACTGTTGGAATCTCCACCTCGCAGCCTAAGGCCGCATCCGGGAAGCTCAAATTCAACTCGTAATGCAAGTTTTCACCATCGCGCGTCAAGGACTCGTGCTCAATTTCTTCCACTAGGACAATCAAATCCCCCGGCACACCTCCAAGTACTTCATTTCCTTTACCGCCTACGCGTAATTGCATGCCGTCTTGCACACCAGCTGGAATCTTCACGCTCACCACCTCTTCTTGGCGGTCCAAACCGTCCGATCCCACACCCGAAGGTTTCTGATCCACGACCTTTCCACTTCCACTACAGCTCGAACAAGTGGCCGCAGTGCGCATCTGGCCAAGTATAGTGTTGGTTACCTGCTGCACTTGGCCCGCACCATTACAGGTGCTACACGTCTTGAACGTTACGCCATCTGCAATCTTTGCGCGACGAATTTTGATCTTTTTCTCAACGCCATTAGCTACTTCCTCCAGCGTCAACTTCACCTTGATGCGCAAGTTTGATCCCTTGGCTTGACGCGCTCGGCCGCCGCCTCCACCAAAACCGCCAAACCCACCGAAGCCGCCTCCACCGCCGCCGCCGAAAATATCCCCGAACATGTCGAAAATATCATTCATGTTGCCGTGGAAACCGCCCCCGCCGGCACCCGCCCCGAAGGCTTGGTGACCGAACTGGTCGTACTTGCGACGCTTTTCTTCATTGCCCAGTACGTCATAGGCCTCAGCGGCCTCCTTGAACTTGTCCTCGGCATCTTTATCGTCAGGGTTCCTGTCCGGATGGTATTTCAGCGCCACCTTGCGGTACGCCTTCTTGATTTCATCCTGACTGGAACTCTTGCTTACGCCCAGTACGTCGTAATAATCTCTTTTTGACATCTTATGCTTCTTTACCCACTACCACTTTAGCGTAGCGGATCACTTTTTCTCCGATCAAATAGCCTTTCTCCAATTCGTCGATGACTTTACCCGCCATCTCTGGTGTAGGAGCAGGAATCTGAGTAATGGCCTCCATGGTTTCCACATCAAATGCTTGACCCACAGTGCTCTCCATTTCCTTCAGTCCTTTGCCTTTCAAGGTCTCTTTCAACTTGTGCGAAATAAGCTTCATTCCCTCCAACACCGGCGCATTGGCTTCCGTCTCCTCGATGTTCTTCAAGGCTCTGTCAAAATCGTCCAAAACCGGCAGCAAAACTGCTAATGTGTCCTTGTTGGCACTTTCCATCAACTCCAAACGCTCCTTGGCGGTGCGGCGACGGAAGTTCTCAAACTCAGCATATAAGCGAAGATTCTGGTCTTTCAAATCCTTCACCTCATCCTCGAGCTTAGCCACAGGGTCCGCTTCAGTCTCCTGATTTTCAGTGTTTTCCTCTTGATTTGGGTCCAATTCCTGTTGCACTTCCTCCTCGTGCAAGCCTTCTTCGTTCACTTGATCTTTATCGCTCATTAGGGTTGGGTTTTACTTTTATCTGCTCTACCTAAGGCAAAATGCCTACCAATTCCTTTGTCGCTGACACCTTGTCAGCGGTTACCTCCGCCCATAAAAAAAGTCCCACCATGGGGACTCTTCACTCGGACTTCAAAAGCCCAATTATTTCTTCAATACCTCAAGGGTATTTCTCAACGCTTGACCGCGCAAGTTCTTCTTAATGATATTCCCTTCGCCGTCAATCAAATACGTCGCAAGGAATACTGTTCACCCCGTAGGTCTGCGCCGCTGCATTTCTCCAGTATTGCAAATCACTTACATGGTTCTCCCAAACCAAACCGTCTTGTTTGATACCGGCTTCCCATGCCGTCTTATTTTGGTCTAAACTCACTGAAAACACCTCAAAGCCATCGCCGTTCTTGAAGCGAACATCCTTGTACTCATTGTAAGTCTTCACCACATTCGGGTTCTCCATTCTACACGGACGACACCAAGAAGCCCAAAAATCGATCAACACGACCTTGCCTCTCAAATCAGATAACTTCCGCACATTCCCTTGCGGGTCTCTCATCGCAATCTCTGGTGCCTTATCCCCAATGCCCAGAGCCGCCATTTGCTCTTCCGCAACTTCCAACTCTGCATGACTTACTTCAAAATCTTTCTGAGCGGACAGCAATACCGCTAGCACTCCGGCAACGGCACTCATCATCATAATACTTTTCTGTAATCTCATCTTATATGAATTTTATAATCTCACGATATCGGCACCCAAAGCTTGGAGCCTTCCGTCAATATTTTCATACCCACGGTCGATTTGGTTAATATTATGAATGGTGGAAGTACCTTCCGCACTCAGTGCAGCAATTAACAAACTCACCCCAGCCCTAATATCAGGACTGGTCATTGTCGTGGCTCTCAAAGGCGCCTGTTTGTCCAGCCCGATCACCGTCGCGCGGTGCGGATCGCACAAAATGATCTGTGCCCCCATATCGATCAACTTATCGGTAAAGAACAGCCTGCTCTCGAACATTTTCTGATGGATCAGCACCGATCCGCGCGCTTGCGTCGCCGTCACCAAAATGATGCTCAATAAATCTGGCGTAAAACCAGGCCAAGGCGCATCCGCGATAGTCATGATAGATCCATCGATGAAGCTCTCAATCTCATAATGGTCGTGCGCTGGCACTCTCAAGTCATCCCCAATAAGCTCCGTATGAACTCCCAAACGGCGGAAAACTGTCGGGATAATTCCCAAATCTGGGTAGCTCACATCCTTAATAGTGATATCAGATCCCGTCATCGCAGCCAATCCAATCCACGAACCGATCTCAATCATATCGGGCAAAATGCGATGGTCTGTACCGCCCAATGCATCTACACCTTCAATGTGTAGCATATTAGAACCGATGCCGTCAATCTTGGCACCCATGCGCACCAACATCTTACAGAGCTGTTGCAAATAGGGCTCACAAGCTGCATTATATATGGTGGTCTTGCCTTTAGCCATTACCGCCGCCATCACAACGTTTGCTGTACCCGTCACCGATGCTTCATCGAGCAACATATAGGTTCCTTTCAACTCAGATGCGTCTACGCTGTAAAAGGAATCCTTCGAATCATAGTTGAACTTGGCTCCTAATTTCTCAAAGCCCAAGAAGTGCGTATCTAATCTTCTGCGCCCAATTTTATCACCACCCGGTTTAGGAATGTATGCCTTTCCAAATCTGGCCAAAAGCGGTCCAACAATCATAATGGACCCGCGTAGCGAAGCGCCCTTGCTTTTGAATTCTTCAGAGTGCATGAAGTCTAAATCCACATGTTCCGCTTTGAACGTATAGTCGCCGTGACCGTTTTTCTTCACTTGAACACCTAAATCACCCAACAAATCAATGAGTTTGTTGACATCTACGATATCCGGAATATTAGTGATGCGGACTGCTTCAGACGTTAGTAATACCGCACAAAGAATCTGTAAGGTTTCATTTTTAGCACCTTGAGGTGTAATGGTTCCGTTGAGCTTCTTGCCCCCGTTTATTTTGAATGTGCCCATGTATTAGAAGCGTCTTTTCTTTTTCTTGATGTTTTTCTTTTTGCCCAATGGATTGCGCTCAGCAGCACTTATGTTGAAGGACTTTGAATGTGGTAGTTCAATGCCGTCCACCTTTAGTCTTCCCTCTGCGATCTCCTGTAAATCTGCCAAAATGGTCTTATCATCTACTGTGTCCTTATTGAACTTCAGGTAGTTGCGCTTCATCGCATAGGCAATGCCATACACTAAAGCTTCCTTTTCCTCGCCATCCTCCATGCTTACCGCACGCTCCACCATCGTTTTTACAATGCTTCCGTAGTGACGGAATTTTCGAGATTTCACAGGGTAAGGCACTTCATCGGGAAGGCCAACAAAACTCTCGGCCGTAGGTATTGGGTAGGGACTTTCTACATCAAGTTCAAAATCTGACATGATGAAAAGGTGATCCCACAATTTGTGCGAATAATCCGGCGCATCGCGAATGGCGGGATTCAAATTCCCAATAACATCAATGATGCTTTGTGCCACTTTGTTGCGGTGTTCCCTATCCTCAATAGTTAGGCAATAGTCCACCATACGTTGGACATTGCGGCCATATTCTGGGATCTTCAAAGTAGTCCGTTCTGTATTATATTCCATACCCTCAAATAACTAATTTCTTGGCTTATACCGCCTTAACCTTGGCGAATTTTAGCAACAATCTTTTCTCTCCGGCATTATCAAAGGTGATAATCGCCTTTGCATCTGCCCCCTCTCCTTCAAGTGCTTTCACTGTACCTAATCCAAATCTTCCATGCACCACACGCATACCTTCGCTCAATTGTTCTGGGCTCAAATGATCTCCACTCACCTCGTAACTCGCCCCAGCGCGCTGCACAGGCTTTAAAATTTTTCCACGAAGAGTAGGAGTAGTTTTTGTTGTAGGCGGGTCCGATTTTGCCCCACTTTTCTTACCCCAATCTTTATTCTTACCGCGATATACCGTCGAACTATTGCCACCACCAAAAGCACCGCCAAAGGCTTGGTCGAGCGCAGGTGAGCTAAAGCTCGTTGGCGAAAATTCTGGAATTTTAATGTCCAAGAACTTCTCGTCTATCTCGTCTACAAATCTCGAAGGCTCACAATCAATCAACTTGCCCCAACGGTACCTGGTGTGCGCATAGGTTAAGTGCGCTCTCTTTTCAGCACGTGTCAATGCCACATAAAACAGTCGGCGTTCTTCTTCAAGCTCGCTGCGACTCCCGACACTCAACATACTCGGGAACAAATTCTCCTCCATCCCAACGATATACACATAAGGATATTCCAATCCCTTGGCCAAGTGAATGGTCATCATGCTCACCTTCGGCTGTCCATCGTCTACTTCATTATCTCTATCGGTCAATAAGGCGACATCGGCCATAAATCCGGCCAACGAAGGATCTCCACCGTCCAATTCTTTTTGCTGCTCAGAAAAGTCTTTTATACCGTTCAGCAATTCCTGGACATTCTCATATCTGGTCACCCCCTCCGGCGTTTTATCTTCACCTAAAACCTTAATAAGTCCTACACTCTTGGCAACGTGTGCTACCATATCAAAAGCGTCATATTCTTTAGCTAAAACAGCGAAACTATTGATCAGTGTCGTGAAATCGACCAGCTTCTTCACCGCTGCGGTTCCTATTCCACTTGGGATGGTGTTCAGTTTCTCACAAGTATGCCAAAGGGACCATTTTTGCTGTTCTGCAGCAAGCGTAAGCTTCGCTAAGGTGGTCGCGCCTATTCCTCGAACAGGATAATTCACCACCCTGCGGAACGCCTCTTCATCATTGGGATTAATGACCAATCTTAAGTAGGCAAGTACATCTTTAATTTCCTTGCGCTGGTAAAAACTCAGCCCACCGTAAATCTTGTAGGGTATATTTTTCTTGCGCAAGGCATCTTCAAAAGAGCGGCTTTGAGCATTAGTCCTATATAAAATACAAAAATCATCATGAGATGCGCCTTCATTCATGGCTGTTTGCCAAATATTTGTCGCTACATAATTTCCTTCGTCTGAATCTGAAACACTCTTATGTACCACAATCTTTTCACCGCTGCTGTTGTCCGTCCAAACGTTTTTTTCAATTTGGTCTTTATTCTTAGCGATAATACTATTGGCCGCCTCTACAATGGTTTTCGTGGAACGGTAATTTTGTTCCAATTTGAATAACCTCGTATCTGGGTAGTCCTTTTGGAAGTTTAGAATATTTCTAATGTTGGCGCCTCGGAAGGCATAGATGGATTGCGCATCATCACCTACAATGCATATATTCTCATATTTCGCAGCCAAGGCTTTAACGATCAGGTATTGACTATGGTTTGTATCCTGGTACTCGTCTACCAATATGTACTGAAAGCGTTCTTGGTACTTTGCCAAAACCTCTGGAAATCGATACAACAACTCGTTAGTCTTCAGCAATAAATCGTCAAAGTCCATAGCTCCCGCACGAAAACAACGTTCCGTATAGGCCTGGTAAATTTCTCCAAACATGGGCAGCTTTGCCGCGCTGTCCTGGGCTTGTAATTCTCCGTTTTGAAAATATGCCTTCGGGGTAATGAGGTTGTTCTTTAACGAACTGATTCTCGACGAAACTGTCTTGGCTTTGTAAATGTCCTTATCGAGGTTTTTCTCCTTAATAATATTGGAAATCACCTTCTTACTATCATCAGCATCGTATATGGTGAAGTTGGTGGGATAGCCAAGTCTTTCGGCCTCTATTCGCAGTATTCTCGCGAATACACTGTGAAATGTTCCCATCCAAAGATTCTTCGATTCGGATTCACCTACGATTTTTCCGATTCTTTCTTTCATCTCGCGTGCCGCCTTGTTGGTAAAGGTCAACGACAAGATATTGAACGCATCAACTCCTTTACTCAGTAAATAAGCAATGCGATAGGTCAGCACACGTGTTTTTCCGGAACCCGCGCCAGCAATGACCATAACTGGTCCGCTAGTGTGTTCCACAGCTTTGCGCTGCGCATCATTTAATTGGTTGAGAAACTGAGCCAATGAGGGGATAGATTTCCGTTCGACAAGATGCCAAAGTTAATGGTATCGATGGATTTTTTGGGACCAATTCCAACTTGAGATTTCAGAAGATTTCCAACTTGAATTAAAGAGCCCACTTAATTAATTCAGAACGAGCCAATTATTTTCCCTTGACACCGCTTGTATGTGCGAATATTTCCCCTACATTTGCAGTCCCCAAAAAATGGGGTAACTGATTATTGGATTAAACTAGAAATCAAAAGGTACGTATGCCAACGATTCAACAGCTTGTAAGAAAAGGTCGCAAACAGATCAAACAAAAGAGTAAATCTGCTGCGCTGGATTCCTGCCCACAACGCAGGGGTGTATGTACTCGTGTCTACACAACGACGCCGAAAAAACCAAACTCGGCGATGCGTAAAGTGGCAAGGGTGCGTCTATCTAACGGAAACGAAGTAAACGCCTACATCGGAGGTGAAGGTCACAACCTGCAAGAGCACAGTATTGTACTTGTTCGTGGTGGTCGTGTAAAGGACCTTCCAGGGGTTCGTTACCACATTGTACGTGGTGCACTCGATACAGCAGGTGTAAACGGTAGAACTCAGCGCCGCTCTAAGTATGGTGCTAAGAGACCAAAGAAATAACACATTTCAGATTAAGAACTCATGAGAAAAGCAAGAGCTAAAAAACGTCCGTTACTACCGGATCCAAGGTTCAACGATACGCTAGTAACTCGTTTTGTAAACAACTTGATGTTGGATGGCAAGAAGTCAATTGCATTCAACATATTCTATGATGCTATCGACATTGTTTCAGAAAAAACTGAAGGCAATGGTCTTGAAGTGTGGAAAGAAGCATTGAACAATGTGATGCCACATGTTGAGGTTCGTAGCCGTCGTGTAGGTGGAGCTAACTTCCAAATCCCAATGCAGGTTCGTCCTGACCGTAAGGTTACGTTGGGTATGAAGTGGATGATCACTTATGCACGTGGTCGTAACGAGCGCTCAATGGCGCAAAAGTTGGCTGCCGAAATTATCGCAGCTTCTAAGGAAGAAGGTGCTGCAGTTAAAAAGCGTACTGAGGTACACCGTATGGCTGAAGCGAACAAAGCATTCTCTCACTTTAGATTCTAATAGACGATATCATGGCAAAAGGAAATAGAGACTTAACGTACACTCGTAACATTGGTATTGCTGCGCATATTGATGCAGGTAAGACTACTACGACAGAACGTATTCTTTACTACACAGGTGTAAGTCACAAAATTGGTGAGGTACACGATGGTGCTGCAACCATGGACTGGATGGAGCAAGAGCAAGAGCGTGGTATTACCATTACTTCTGCAGCTACGCACTGTAACTGGGTTTACAGAGGACAGTCTTACGCTATTAATATTATCGATACTCCCGGACACGTTGACTTTACCGTTGAGGTAGAACGTTCATTGCGTGTTTTAGATGGTGTTGTTGCATTGTTCTCTGCGGTTGATGGTGTTGAGCCTCAATCTGAAACTGTTTGGCGTCAAGCGGATAAATACCGCGTTCCTCGTCTAGGTTTCGTTAACAAAATGGACCGCCAAGGTGCTGACTTCTTCAACGTTGTAAATCAAGTAAGAGACATGTTGGGTGGAAACCCAGTTGCTCTTCAGGTGCCTATTGGTGACGAAGCTGAATTCAAGGGCGTTGTAGATTTGATCAGCAAAAAGGCGATTGTATGGAATGAGGACGACATGGGTATGACCTATGAAGAAATCGAAATCCCTGCAGATCTAATTGATGTTGTCGATGAGAAACGTGCAGAATTGATTGAAGCAGTTGCTGAATACGACGAGAACTTGATGGAGAAATTCTTCGAGGACGAGAACAGTATTACCGAAGATGAAATCATTGCTGCATTACGTGCTGCTACCATTGATATGAGCATCATTCCAATGATGTGTGGTTCTGCCTTTAAAAATAAAGGTGTACAGGCTATGCTTGATGCAGTAATGCGTTACATGCCATCACCATTGGATGTAGAAGCTATTGATGGAACAAACCCAGATACGGGTGAGGCAGATTCACGCAAGCCATCAGTTGATGAGCCATTCTCTGCATTGGCGTTTAAGATCGCTACTGACCCATTCGTAGGTCGTTTGTGTTTCTTCCGTGTTTACTCTGGATCGTTGGATGCTGGTTCATACGTTAAGAATACTCGTTCTGGTAAAAAAGAGCGTATCTCTCGTATCTTCCAAATGCACTCGAACAAACAAGAGCCAATTGATCAAATCAATGCTGGTGATATTGGTGCAGGTGTAGGTTTCAAGGACATCCGTACTGGAGATACACTTTGTGACGAGAAAGCACCAATCGTACTTGAGTCTATGACTTTCCCAGAGCCAGTAATTGGTATCGCAGTGGAGCCTAAGTCTAAGGCTGACGTTGATAAAATGGGAACAGCACTTGCCAAGCTTTCTGAAGAGGATCCAACATTCCGTGTGCAGACTGATGAGGCCTCTGGCCAGACCATCATCTCAGGTATGGGCGAGCTTCACTTGGACATTTTGATCGACCGTATGAAGCGTGAGTTCAAAGTAGAAGTAAACGTAGGTGAACCTCAAGTTGAATACAAAGAAGCTTTGACTAGCTCTGCTAGCCATCGCGAAGTATATAAGAAACAAACGGGTGGTCGCGGTAAGTTTGCCGATATCATTTTCGAAATTTCTCCAGCGGATGATAGCTTCGAAGGTGAAGGACTACAGTTTGTGAACGAAGTTAAAGGTGGTAACGTACCAAAGGAATTTGTTCCTTCGGTGGAGAATGGTTTCAAGGCAGCAATGTCTAATGGTCCGTTGGCAGGCTTTAAAGTTGACCGCATGAAAGTTGTATTGAAAGATGGTTCTTTCCACCCTGTGGATTCGGATCAGTTGTCTTTCGAATTGGCAGCTAAGATTGGTTTCAAGGAGAGCGCACGCAAGTCTTCTCCTGTGATCATGGAGCCAATCATGAAACTAGAAGCGGTTACTCCAGAGGAATACATGGGTGATATCGTAGGTGATTTGAACCGCCGTCGTGGTCAGGTTAACGATATGTCTGATCGCAATGGTGCTAAAGTTATCAAGGCTGATGTGCCGTTATCAGAGATGTTTGGTTACGTAACAACCCTACGTACGTTGAGTTCAGGTCGTGCGACTTCTTCAATGGTGTTCTCACACTATGCGGAATGTCCTACGAACATCTCAGAAAAGGTAATCGAAGAATCTAAAGCTTAATAATAGACGATAATGAGTCAAAAAATTCGCATCAAGCTTAAGTCTTACGATCACAACTTAGTAGATAAGTCTGCTGAGAAGATTGTTAAGACAGTGAAGAGTACTGGCGCTGTTGTTAATGGTCCAATTCCATTACCAACTAATAAGCGTATTTACACTGTGCTCCGCTCACCCCACGTAAATAAGAAATCACGCGAGCAGTTCCAACTAAGCAATTACAAGCGCTTGTTGGACATCTACTCTTCTTCTTCAAAGACTATTGATGCTTTGATGAAGTTGGAGTTGCCGAGTGGTGTAGAAGTAGAAATCAAAGTCTAATAGACAATAAATTCCAGAAGAGATGCCAGGATTAATTGGTAAAAAAATCGGAATGACCAGCATTTTCAGCCCAGAGGGTAAGAACTTGCCATGTACCGTACTAGAAGTAGGTCCATGTGTTGTTACTCAAGTGAAATCTGAAGATGTCGATGGTTACAATGCGATCCAACTAGGTTGGGGAGAAGCGAAGGATAAGAATACTTCGAACGCATTGAAAGGGCACGTATCCAAGGCGGGTACCTCTGCTAAGAGAAAATTAGTAGAATTCAATGATTTCGAAGGTGAGTTTACACTTGGTCAAGTGATCGGTGTAGACCTATTCGAAGAGGGCGACTTCGTTGATGTAGTAGGTACATCTAAAGGTAAGGGCTTCCAGGGGGTTGTTAAGCGTCACGGTTTTGGTGGTGTTGGACAAGCTACCCACGGTCAGCACAACCGTCTTCGCGCTCCAGGTTCTATCGGTGCGGGTTCAGATCCATCACGCGTATTCAAGGGTATGCGAATGGCTGGTCGTATGGGTGGCAAGCGTGCTAAAGTTCAAAACTTAGTTGTTTTGAAGGTAGATGCTGAAAGAAACTTGCTCGTAGTTAAAGGTTCCGTACCAGGAGCTAAGAATTCAACTGTAATTATTGAGAAGTAATGGAATTCAAGGTATTAGACATCAACGGTAAGGAAACCAAAAATAGCGTTCAGTTAGACGCTTCTGTATTTGGTATTGAGCCTAACAACCATGTAATCTATTTAGACGTGAAGCAGTACTTGGCGAATGCTCGTCAAGGTACGCATAAGTCTAAAGAGCGTGGTGAGGTTAACCGCACAACAAAGAAGCACCACAAGCAAAAAGGTACTGGTGGCGCTCGTGCGGGTTCTTTGAAATCTCCAGTTCAACGCGGTGGTGGTACTGTTTTCGGTCCACGTCCACGTAACTACGGCTTCAAATTGAATAAGAAGGTGAAGCAGTTGGCGCGTAAGTCAGCTTTATCACTGAAGGTTAAATCTGAGAATTTGAAGGTTGTCGAGAATTTCACTTTCGAGGTTCCTAGAACAAAAAGCTTCATCAACGTTTTGGCTGCTTTAGGACTAGACAAGAAAAAATCTCTCTTCGTTGTCGGTGATTACGATAAAAACCTATATTTGTCATCCCGCAATTTAACAGGGGTTAAAGTTGTAAACGCCTCAGATTTAAGTACTTACGAAATAATGAACGCTTCAGAAGTGGTCCTTTCGGTAGGTGCAGTTGAGAAAGTTACAGCAATTTTAAGCTAACGAGCAATGGATATTTTAATTAAACCCATCATTACAGAAAAGGCTACTGAGTTGAGCGAGGATCAAAATGTCTACGCTTTTCAGGTAGCTCGTACTGCAAACAAGGTGGAAATAAAAAAAGCTGTAGAAGCATTCTATGGCGTTAATGTAGAAAGTGTTCGCACAGCTATCGTTCCTGCAAAATTCCAGACTAAGTACACTAAGGCTGGTTTAGTAAGAGGACGTAAATCAGCGTATAAAAAAGCGTTGGTGAAAGTAGCAGGTGGGGAGACCATTGATTTATACGGTAATATCTAATAACAATGGGTGTTAAGAAACTAAAACCAATTACTCCCGGTCAGCGTTTTCGCGTAGTCAACGACTTTGAGCAAGTTACGGCAGCGAAACCAGAGAAGAGCCTTGTAAAAGGTAAGACCAAGAGTGGTGGTCGTAACAACAGCGGTCGCATGACAATGCGTTACGTTGGAGGTGGCCACAAGCAAAAAGTGCGTTCAGTCGATTTCAAGCGTGATAAGTTTGGCATCCCTGCAACTGTGAAGTCTATTGAATACGATCCATTACGTTCAGCATATTTGATGCTATTGGTATACGCTGATGGTGAGAAGCGTTATTCAGTAGCTGTAAACGGTGTTAAAGTCGGTCAAACAGTTGTTAGTGGTACAGGTAGTGCTCCTGAAGTAGGTAATGCTTTGTATTTGAGTGATATTCCAATGGGTACTATCATTTCGAACATCGAGATGCGTCCTGGTCAAGGAGCAATCATCGCACGTTCAGCAGGTACATTCGCTCAACTTCTTGCTCGTGAGGGTAAGTATGCGATTATCAAGTTGCCTTCTGGTGAAACTCGTATGATTTTGACAACATGTATTGCAACCATCGGTACTGTTAGTAACTCAGAGCATATGCTCCAGGTTAGTGGTAAAGCTGGTCGTAGTAGATGGCAAGGTCGTCGTCCTCGTGTACGTGGTGTTGTAATGAACCCTGTTGATCACCCAATGGGTGGTGGTGAAGGTCGTGCTTCTGGGGGTCACCCACGTTCTCGTAACGGTATCCCGGCTAAAGGCTACAAGACTCGTACTCCTAAGAAGGCTACGAATAAGTATATCATCGAACGTAGAAAGAAATAATCTGAAAGTATATGGCACGTTCGCTTAAAAAAGGTCCTTACATCCACTACAAACTTGAGAAGAAAGTCTTGGCTAATGTGGAAAGTGGTAAGACAACGGTGATCAAAACTTGGTCACGTGCATCTATGATTTCGCCAGATTTTGTAGGTCAAACATTTGGTGTACACAACGGGAAAACTTTTGTTCCTGTTTATGTCACTGAGAACATGGTTGGTCACAAATTGGGTGAATTTTCTCCAACGCGTAACTTCCGCGGACACGGAAAGAATAAGAAGTAAGAGATGGGAAGTAGAAAGAAACAATCGGCTGAAGCGCTCAAGGCAGCGAAGAAAGCCATCGCGATTGCAAAGCTTAATGATTGCCCAACTTCACCACGTAAAATGCGTTTGGTTGCAGACCAAATCCGTGGTGTAGAGGTTGAAAAAGCACTAGCCATCCTAAAGTATAGCCCAAAAGAGGCTTCTAATCGTCTTGAGAAACTTTTGTTGAGTGCACTTGCCAACTGGCAAGCGAAAAACGAAGGAGCCAACATGGAGGAAGCTGGTTTGGTAGTAAGAGAGATCTCTGTAGATAGTGGTCGTATGTTGAAGCGCGTTCAGGCAGCACCTCAGGGTCGTGCCCACAGAATTCGTAAACGCAGCAATCACGTTACATTGATTGTAGGTAGTAAAGAATCTTAAGAAAGGGAAGAATGGGACAAAAAACCAACCCTATTGGTAATCGTTTAGGTATCATCCGTGGCTGGGATAGCCAGTGGTACGGGGGTCGTAAATACGGCGATAAAATCGCTGAGGATGCCAAGATCAGAAATTATTTGTACGCACGTCTTTCTAAGGCTAGCATCAGCAGAATCATCATCGAGCGTACTTTGCGTCTCGTTACTGTGACTATCACTACGGCTCGTCCAGGTGTGATTATCGGTAAAGGTGGTCAAGAGGTTGACAAGCTGAAAGAGGAGTTGAAGAAATTGACTGACAAAGAGGTTCAGATCAATATCTATGAAATCAAGCGCCCTGAATTGGATGCGAAATTAGTAGCTGATTCTATCGCTCGTCAAATCGAGGGCCGTGTTAGTCACCGTCGTGCCATCAAAATGGCAATCTCTGCGTCAATGCGCATGGGAGCTGAGGGTATTAAGGTTCTGATTTCGGGTCGTGTAAATGGTGCTGAAATGGCACGTTCTGAAATGTACAAAGATGGCCGTACGCCTCTAAGTACTTTCCGTGCGGACATTGATTATCATTTAAGTGAGGCTCACACAACTTATGGTCGTCTTGGTATCAAGGTATGGATCATGAAAGGTGAGGTATATGGTAAGCGCGATTTGAGTAACCAACTCGGTACTACCAAAGCTGGTGGTAAAGGGGCAGGTCGTGGAAAGCGCAGTAACCGTAAATAAGATTTAGAGAGATGTTACAGCCAAAACGCACAAAACATAGAAAAGTCTTTAAGGGTAAGATGAAAGGTGTATCGCAACGCGGTGCAGAGTTGACTTACGGTGCTTACGGACTTAAGTCTTTGGACTCAAAATGGATCACTGCTCGTCAAATCGAAGCAGCTCGTATTGCGGCTACACGTTACATGAAGCGTGAGGGTCAGATGTGGATTCGCATTTTCCCAGATAAGCCAATTACGAAGAAACCACTCGAGGTACGTATGGGTAAAGGTAAAGGTGGTGTAGAATACTACGCTGCAGTTGTTAAGCCAGGTCGTATCATGTTTGAAATGGACGGTATCCCGTTGGAGGTAGCTCAAGAGGCTTTGCGTCTTGCAGCACAGAAGCTTCCAGTTCGTACCAAGTTCATCGTACGTAGAGATTTACAACAGTAAGAATCATGAAGTACACTGAAATTAAAGAATTGACGACTGCTGAACTAGCAGAGCGTTTGGCTGAAGAAAAAGCCAGCTACACGAACATGAAGATGACTCATGCATTGAGCCCTGTTGAGAATCCAATGCAGATTCGTGAAGCTAGAAAAACAATTGCTCGTTTGAGCACAGAATTGAGTACTCGCTCAGAAGAATAAGAGTATCATGGAGAATACAAGAAACTTGCGTAAAGAGCGTATTGGCGTCGTTTCCAGCAACAAGATGGATAAGTCTGTTGTGGTTAGCGTTGAGCGCAAAGTAAAGCACCCTAAGTACGGTAAGTTTGTAAAGTTCACGAGCAAATTCCATGCTCATGACGAAGCAAACGATTGTAACGAAGGCGATACAGTAAGAATTATGGAGACTCGTCCTCTATCCAAAACTAAAAATTGGAGAGTGGTTGAGGTTATCGAAAGAGCTAAGTAATCATGGTACAGACAGAATCAAGATTAAGAGTAGCCGATAATACAGGTGCCAAGGAAGTTTTGGTAATTCGTGTATTGGGCGGTACCAAAAGAAGATACGCTAGCGTAGGTGATAAGATCGTAGTTACTGTTAAGGAGGCTACTCCTGCAGGTAACGTTAAAAAAGGTCAAGTATCAACTGCTGTAGTTGTACGTGTAAAGAAAGAAGTGCGTCGTCCTGATGGATCTTACATCCGTTTTGATGATAATGCATGTGTATTGTTAAATGCCACTGGTGAAATGAGAGGAACTCGTGTATTCGGTCCTGTTGCGCGTGAATTGCGTGACAAGCAGTACATGAAGATTGTTTCTCTTGCACCTGAGGTACTTTAATCTTAACGACAATCGATTAAGATGGGAAAGTTTAAAATAAAAAAAGGAGATAACGTAAAGGTACTTGCTGGAACTTCGAAAGGAGAGCAGGGACGTATTATTCGCGTTATTCCTAAGATGAATCGTGTAGTGGTTGAAGGTGTTAACTTGATTAAGAAACACCAGAAGCCAAGCGCTACAAATCCACAAGGTGGTATTGTAGAAATGGAGGCTCCAATTCACATTTCAAATGTGGCGTTGATTGATCCTTCTACGAATGAAGCTACACGTGTAGGTAGAAAATTGGATGATAACGGTAACCTAGTACGTTACGCTAAAAAATCCGGCGAGGTATTATCGTAATGAGTATGACACCTAGATTAAAGACTAAATACAACGAAGAGATTGTATTGAAGTTGAAAGAAGAGTTCAACTACGCGAATATCATGATGGTTCCTAAATTGGAAAAAATCGTGGTAAGCCAAGGTGTTGGTGCAGCGGTAGCAGATAAGAAGTTAGTTGATCAGGCGGTTGCCGAAATGACAACCATTACTGGTCAGAAAGCAGTTCCGACGAAATCTAAGAAGGACGTTAGTAATTTCAAGTTGCGTAAAGGAATGCCAATTGGTGCCCGTGTAACGCTTCGTGGAGAACGTATGTACGAATTCCTAGATCGCCTTGTAAGTGCATCACTTCCTCGTATACGTGATTTTCAGGGTATCAAAGCTTCAGGATTTGATGGACGTGGTAACTACACTTTTGGTATTACCGAGCAAATCATCTTCCCAGAGATTGATATCGATAAAGTAAATCGTATTACTGGTATGGACATCACTTTTGTCACTTCAGCTCCAACGGACAAAGAGGCAAAAGCATTATTAACAGCATTTGGTCTACCATTTAAAAAGTAAAGGAAATGGCAAAAGAATCAATGAAGGCCCGTGAGGTCAAGCGTGCAAAACTAGCTGCTAAATACGCTGCTAAGCGTGAGGAGCTAAAAGCAGCCGGAGATTACGAAGGCTTGCAGAAGCTTCCTAAGAACGCATCTCCTGTACGTGGTAGAAACCGTTGTAAGCTAACTGGTCGTCCTCGTGGATACATGCGTCAGTTCGGTATTTCTCGTGTAACATTCCGTGAAATGGCGAATCAAGGTTTGATCCCAGGAGTGAAGAAAGCTAGCTGGTAATTTTTTAGAAAAGGTATTATGTATACAGATCCAATTGCAGATTTCTTAACACGCATCAGAAACGGCCAGACTGCTGGTTTGCGAGTTGTTGAAATGCCTTCAAGCAAAACTAAGGTTGCTATCGCTGAAATCTTGAAAGATCAAGGATTTATCCATGATTTCAAGGTAGAGGAAGTAGCGCCTCAGAATGTTTTGAAGATTGCTTTGAAATATGATAGATTGACTAAGACTCCTGCTATCCGCGAGATTAAGCGTATTAGTAAGCCAGGTCTTCGTCAGTATAAGTCTAGCTCGGATATTCCTCGCGTGAAAAACGGTTTGGGTATTGCTGTGGTTAGTACTTCTAAAGGACTAATGACTGATAAGCAAGCTCGCATCGATAACATCGGTGGTGAGGTGCTATGTACAGTTAGCTAATAAATATAAATTATGTCAAGAATAGGTCAAGCACCAATTGCCGTGCCTGCAGGCGTAGAGGTTGCCATTAGTGGTAGCACTGTTACTGTGAAAGGAAAGCTTGGTGAACTCACTCAAGAATTGTCGGGTGGTATCACTGTAAAGATGGAGGAAAACGTTATCACTGTTGAGCGCCCTTCAGATGCTAAAGAACATAAAGCGAAACACGGATTGTATCGTTCGCTAATCAATAACATGATTGTCGGTGTAAGCGAAGGCTTTACACATACTTTGGAATTGATTGGTGTGGGTTACCGTGCTAGCAATCAAGGTCAAGTATTAGATCTTTCCCTAGGATACTCTCACAACTTCCTGTTTGGAATCCCAGCAGAGGTGAAAGTTGAAACAACTATGGAGAAAGGGAAAGCGCCAACAGTAACATTATCGTCACACGATAAACAGTTATTGGGTGCGATCACAGCAAAAATTCGCTCTTTGCGTAAGCCAGAACCTTACAAAGGAAAAGGTATCAGATTCAAAGGTGAAGTAATTCGTAGAAAAGCAGGTAAGTCTGCAAGTAAATAATAGATAAGAGATGGCATTAACTAAGACAGAAAGAAGACTTCGCATTCGCAGAAGAATTCGTAAGGTAGTCACTGGTACAGCACAGAAGCCTCGTCTATCTGTATTCAGAAGTAATAAAGAAATATACGCTCAATTGATTGACGATGTGAATCAAACTACATTGTTGTCTTTCTCTTCACGTAGTAAAGAGTTGGAAAGTACGACAGGTACAAAGAGCGATAAGAGCTTCCAAGTAGGTCAAGGTCTAGCGAAGTTGGCAGCTGAAAAAGGAATAACTGAAGTTTGCTTCGACCGTGGTGGATATTTATACCATGGACGTGTTAAACAATTGGCTGAAGGCGCTCGCGAAGGCGGCTTGAAATTCTAAAATGGCGAATACAATGCACAACGCACGAAAAGTAAAGCCTACGGGTATTGAATTGGTTGATCGCTTGGTAGCGGTGAATCGTGTAACTAAAGTAAACAAGGGTGGTCGCACCTTTAGCTTCTCGGCAATCGTAGTGGTTGGTGATGAGAAGGGTACTGCTGGTTACGGAACTGGTAAGTCTAAAGAGGTTAGTGAAGCTATAGCGAAGGCTGTAGAAGATGCTAAAAAGAATCTTTTCAAATTCCCTCTAGTTAAAACAACAATTCCTCACGAGGAGAATGGTAAATATGCGGGTTCACGTGTATTCTTGCGCCCTGCATCTAGCGGTACGGGAGTTATCGCAGGTGGTGCAATGCGTGCTGTTCTAGAGAGTGTTGGTGTACATGACGTACTTGCTAAAAGTAAGGGATCGTCAAATCCACAAAACGTAGTAAAAGCTACTTTCGATGCATTAGGCAAAATGCGTGATGTAAAGGCGGTAGCCAAGACACGTGGCATCTCAATTGATAAAGTCTTCAACGGATAATCTTTTTAGAAATGGGAAAGATCAAGATCACACAGACACGCAGTGTCATTGGACGTACAGCAAGACAGAAAGCTACAATGGATGCTTTAGGATTGCGTAAAATGAATGCTTCTGTTGAAGTAGAAGCCACACCTCAAGTTTTGGGTATGGTACGCAAGGTTAGTCACCTTGTTCAAGTAGTAGAACTTTAATTAATCAATAGATAAAAATGGATTTATCAAATCTCAAACCTGCGAAGGGTGCTACCCACAGCCGTAAGCGAGTAGGTAGAGGTGAAGGCTCCGGACACGGAGGTACCTCTACGCGCGGACACAAGGGTGCACAGTCGCGTTCTGGTTACAGCCGTAAAATCGGTTTTGAAGGAGGTCAAATGCCTTTGCAACGCCGTGTTCCTAAGTTCGGATTCACTAATCCAAACCGTGTAGAATACAAAGGACTTAACTTGGATACGCTTCAATCTCTTGTTGAAGCTAAGAAGTTGACTACTACTATTACTTTCCAAGACTTGGTTAACAATGGCCTAGTTGGGAAGAAGGAATTAGTTAAAGTTCTTGGTCGTGGTGAGGTAACTATGAAGCTTGACATTACTGCTCACGCATTTAGTAAATCAGCTGTTGCTGCCCTTGAAGCTCAAGGCGGTTCTGCTACGACACTTTAATCGCAATGAAAAGATTCGTAGAGACCATAAAAAATATCTGGAGTATCGAAGAGTTGAAGAATAAAATTCTAACTACTCTTGGATTGCTTTTGATATATAGAATTGGTTCGACGGTTCTGCTTCCTGGTGTTGATCCACAGAGTTTAACTCAATTACAAGCACAAACCTCAGAAGGATTGTTGGGCGTATTGAATGCATTTACTGGTGGTGCTTTTTCTCGCGCTTCCGTAATGGCTCTAGGGATTATGCCTTACATCTCCGCTTCAATCATCATTCAATTGATGGGTATGGCTGTTCCAGCTGTACAAAAGATGCAGAAGGATGGGGAAAGTGGACGCCGCAAGTTGAATCAAATCACTCGTTATCTAACAATTTTGATTGCAGGTGTTCAAGCGCCGTCTTATTTGGCAAACTTGAGCGCTCAAGGTGTTGAACTAACACTTAACCCTGGAACCTTCTGGTTCCTAGCATGGGTTACCCTTACAACGGGTACCATCTTCGCAATGTGGTTGGGTGAACGTATCACAGACAAAGGAATTGGTAATGGTATTTCGCTACTTATTATGGTAGGAATTATCGCGACTCTTCCTCAGTCATTCTTGCAGGAGTTATTGTCTCAGGTGAACCAAGGTGCCGGTTGGGTTGCATTTATTATTGAATTGTTCGCATTGTTCGTGATAACAATGTTCGCAATTGCTCTAACCCAAGCAGTACGTCAAATTCCTGTACAATATGCAAAGCAAGTTGCGGCTGGTGGCCGTGCTGCTGCAACGCCATCTGCACGTCAATACTTACCATTAAAGGTGAATGCTGCTGGTGTGATGCCAATCATTTTTGCTCAGGCGATTATGTTTATTCCCATCACGGTTTTACAGTACAGTGGTGCAGAGAGCGATGGTGCTAGTTGGTTAATTACAGTCTTTGGAAATATCCAAGGGTTGTGGTACAATCTAACTTTTGCCTTGTTGATTATTGTGTTTACTTACTTCTATACAGCGATTCAAGTAAATACCAATAATATTGCTGATGATCTAAAGCGTAATGGTGGTTTTGTTCCAGGAATTAAACCGGGTGCTCCAACCGCAGAGTTTTTAGATACAGTATTGAGTAGAATTACTTTCCCAGGGTCGTTGTTGCTTGCAGTGATTGCTATCCTTCCTGCCGTAGCTATGGTAGTCGGATTGAATACTCAATGGGCGTACTTCTATGGTGGAACTTCATTGTTGATTACAGTAGGTGTTATTTTGGACACACTACAGCAAGTAGAAAGCTACTTGTTAAACCGACACTATGATGGTCTCATGAAGTCAGGTAAGTTAAGAGGTAGAAACACTCAAAGTACATTCAGTTAATATGGCGAAGCAAAGCGCAATAGAACAGGATGGTACAGTGACAGAAGCATTGTCAAATGCTATGTTTCGTGTGGAACTTGAAAATGGTCACGTTGTGACTGCGCACATCTCGGGTAAAATGAGAATGCACTACATCAAGTTGCTACCTGGTGATAAAGTAAAACTTGAAATGAGCCCTTACGATTTATCGAAGGCTCGTATAACGTACAGATACTAAGGAAATGAAAGTAAGAGCTTCAATTAAAAAGCGTAGCGCGGAGTGTAAGATTGTTCGCCGTAAAGGACGCTTATATGTTATTAACAAAAAGAACCCCAAGTTCAAGCAACGTCAGGGTTAACCAATAATAGAAAAGAAAGACTATGGCAAGGATTGCAGGTGTAGACTTACCAAGAAATAAGCGTGGTGTTATTGGCCTGACGTACATCTTCGGTGTCGGCTTGAGCCGTTCAAAGGAGATTCTCGCAAAGGCAGAGGTAAGTGAAGATGTTAAGGTTCAAGATTGGACCGATGATCAATTGACAGTTATTCGCGGAATCATCGCTGATGAGTACCGTGTAGAAGGTGAGTTGCGTTCAGAAGTTCAGTTGAACATCAAGCGTATGATGGATATCGGTTGTAACCGAGGAATTCGTCACCGTTTAGGTTTACCATTGCGTGGACAACGTACCAAGAACAACTCTCGTACTAGAAAGGGTAAGAGAAAAACGGTTGCGAACAAGAAGAAAGCAACTAAATAATAGTTAGTTATGGCTAAGAAACAGACTAAGCAAGTAAAGAAGCGTAAAGTACGCATCGAAGCAATGGGCGAGGCGCACATTGGTTCTTCTTTCAACAATATTATTATTTCATTGACTAATGCTCAAGGACAAGTGATTTCTTGGTCTTCAGCAGGTAAAATGGGATTCCGTGGTTCAAAGAAAAATACTCCTTACGCAGCGCAAATGGCAGCTGAAGATTGTGGTAAAGTAGCTTTGGAGGCAGGATTGAAAAAAGTAAAGGCTTACGTAAAAGGTCCAGGTAATGGTCGTGAGAGTGCTATTCGTACCCTTCACAACCTAGGCATCGAAGTTGTTGAGATCATTGATATCACTCCAACTCCACACAATGGTTGTCGTGCACCGAAGAAACGTCGCGTTTAATTTTTAAAGAAGAACGAATTATGGCAAGATATAGAGGACCAAAAACAAAGATCGCTCGCCGCATGGGTGAGCCAATCTTCGGCCCAGATAGCTCTTTTGAAAAGCGTAAATATCCTCCGGGGCAACACGGTAATAACCGTCGTCGCGGAAAGAAGAGTGAATACGCTGTTCAGTTAGAGGAAAAGCAAAAAGCAAAATACACTTACGGTATTCTTGAGCGTCAGTTCGCTAGAATGTTTGATAAGGCTTCTCGTAGCAAAGGCAAGACAGGTGATGTTTTGTTGCAATTGTGTGAGAGTCGTTTGGACAACGTAGTGTTCCGTTTAGGATTGGGGAGAACGCGTGATGCGGCTCGTCAGTTGGTAGGTCACCGTCACATCACTGTTAACGGTGAAGTGGCAAATATTCCTTCTATGATGGTTAAACCTGGTGATGTAGTAGCTGTTCGTGAGAAGTCAAAGTCTATGACGGTGATTACTGACGCACTCTCAGGATCATCTGCGCAGTACCCATGGTTGGAGTGGAATGAGAGTAAAATGGAAGGAACGTTCTTGAATGTTCCATCACGTGATGCAATCCCTGAAAATATCAAGGAGCAGTTGATCGTCGAATTGTACTCTAAGTAATAATCACCTTATACTCAATTATATGGCTATCCTTAATTTCCAAAAGCCCGATAAAGTAATCATGAACTCTTCAACTGACACTAGTGGTCAGTTCGAGTTTCGCCCCTTGGAGCCAGGTTATGGTCTCACAGTAGGTAATGCGCTTCGCAGAGTATTGCTTTCAGGTTTAGAAGGTTTTGCCTTGACTTCCTTGAGAATTGAAGGTGTTGACCACGAGTTCAGTACAATCGACGGAGTAGTCGAGGATGTAACTGAAATCGTATTGAATCTGAAGCAAGTACGCTTCAAGCAGCAAATTGACGGCATGGATACAGAAACGGTTAAGTTTACTGTTTCAGGCAAAGAGCAATTGGTTGCTGGCGATTTGGCTTCTCACATCAGTGCTTTCCAAGTATTGAATCCGGATCTAGTTATTTGTAACATGGATGCAGGCGTAAGCTTAACCATGGAAGTAGTTATTGAGAAGGGTCGTGGATACGTTGGCGCTGAGTTCAATAAGAAGGCGGATGCTCCTGTAGGAACAATAGCTCTAGATAGTATTTACACTCCTATCAAGAATGTAAAATACTCGGTAGAAAATTACCGTGTAGAGCAAAAAACGGATTTTGAAAAGCTAGTTTTTGAGATTGAGTCAGATGGTTCTATTCACCCGAAAGATGCATTGACTGAAGCTGCGAAGATTTTGATCCACCACTTCATGCTCTTTAGTGACGAGCGCATCAGCTTGGAAGACGAAGAGACTTCAGAAGCAGAGTCTTACGATGAAGAAGCATTGCACATGCGTCAACTTTTGAAGACCAAACTTCACGATATGGACCTAAGTGTTCGTGCCTTGAACTGTTTGAAGGCTGCAGAAGTAGACACTCTTGGTGACTTAGTTACCTATTCAAAGGCTGATTTGATGAAGTTCCGCAACTTTGGTAAAAAGTCTTTGACTGAATTAGAAGAATTAGTTGAAAGTAAAAACTTGAGCTTCGGTATGGATATTTCCAAGTACAAGCTCGATAAAGAATAAGCATGAGACACGGTAAGAAAGTAAATCACTTAGGCAGAAAGACTGCGCACAGAAAAGCTATGTTGAGCAACATGGCATGTTCTCTAATTGAGCACAAGCGCATCAACACAACCGTTCAGAAGGCTAAAGAATTGCGTAAAGTAGTGGAGCCACTCATCACGCGTTCTAAAGATAACTCAACACACAACCGTCGTATTGCTTTTGCTGTACTTGGTCAAAAGGAAGTAGTAACTGAACTATTCTCAGTAGTTGCTCCTAAAGTTGGAGATCGCCCAGGAGGTTACACTCGTATCATTAAGACGGGAAATCGTCAAGGTGATAATGCAGAGATGTGTTTGATCGAATTGGTAGACTTTAACGAGATCTACGGTCAAGATGAGAAGAAGAAAACTACTCGTCGTAGCCGTCGTGCTAAGGCTACAACTGAAGCTCCAGCTGTTGAGGCTGCGGTAGAAGAGGTGGCTGAGGAAGCTCCAGCGGTTGAAACTAAAGAGGAATCTGCTGAATAAGAATATATAATGCACCAAATAGGTCATTGTTAATTAACTTTGGGGGGAATTGGGCGCAGCCTAATTCCCCCCTTTTTTTGAATACAACTACGCATGAAGAACGCCACGAAAAAAGCTGTCTTGTTATTAGAAGACGGAACGCTGTTTCACGGGTCCTCAACGGGCTTGGATGGTACGGCATATGGTGAGATCTGTTTCAATACAGGTATGACCGGTTACCAAGAGATTTTTACCGATCCAAGTTATTTTGGTCAATTGATGGTAATGGCCACATCCCATATTGGGAACTATGGCGTTCATGCAGAAGAAGTCGAGAGCAACAATATTCAGATTGCGGGTTTAATTACTAAGAACTTCAGTGAAGTAGCATCGCGCGCTGGGAAGAGTGACAGCTTGTTTGGATATTTTGAAAAACAGAATAAAGTTGCCATCGCTGATATTGATACAAGAGCTTTGGTTCGCCATATCAGGGATGCGGGTGCAATGAATGCGGTTATCTCAACCGAGATTCATGATGTTGATGCTTTGAAGGCAGAATTAGCGAAATGTCCTTCAATGGAAGGATTGGCATTAGCGCCAGTGGTAAGCACTAAGGAGCCTTATGAAGTTGGTCCTGAGGAAAGTGAAGTGCGCATCGCAGCTTTGGATTTAGGTATTAAGAATAATATCATTCGCTGCATGACCGAACGTGGTGCACGCGTTAAAGTTTTCCCGTACAATACATCAACTGAAGAGATGATGGCGTGGAATCCTAATGGCCTCTTTTATTCCAACGGACCTGGTGATCCTGCTGCATCGCCTGAGGTTGTTGAAGAAGTGGCAAAAGGAATTTCATCAGGCCTCCCTGTATTTGGGATTTGTCTAGGACACCAGATGATTGCGTTGGCAAGTGGTTTGAATACTTACAAAATGCATAATGGTCATAGAGGAATCAACCATCCAGTAAAGAATGTTGAGACGGGCTTGGGCGAAATTACTTCTCAAAATCACGGGTTTGTTGTGAAAATGGAGGATGTAGAGAAATCGGACAAAGTCGTATTAACGCATATTCATTTGAATGATCAGACAGTGGCGGGAATTAAGCGCACTGATGCGAACTGCTTCTCTGTGCAGTACCACCCAGAGGCTTCTCCAGGACCACACGACAGTAGATATTTATTTGACCAATTCATAGAGGAAATTAAGAACCACGCTTCCGCGAATTAAAATTGAACTAACACTCTAAACTGAAAAAATTATGTCTGTAATTACGCATGTACACGCAAGACAAATCCTTGATTCTCGCGGTAACCCAACTGTTGAAGTTGATGTAATCACTTCTAGTGGAGCCATGGGACGTGCTGCGGTTCCATCCGGAGCGTCCACTGGTATTCATGAGGCAGTGGAACTTCGTGACGAAGATCCAACCTATTACATGGGTAAAAGCGTTTTAAAGGCAGTTGATAATGTGAACGATATCATTGGACCTGAATTGGAAGGTGAAATTGTAACAGAACAAGCCGCTATCGATCAAATCATGTTGGATTTGGATGGTACGGAAAACAAAGGAAAGTTAGGAGCAAATGCCATTCTAGCTGTTTCCTTGGCCGTTGCAAAGGCAGCCGCTGAAAGCACAGGTCAGCCATTGTACCGTTACATAGGTGGTGTGAATGCACGCACATTGCCAGTTCCTATGATGAACATTTTGAATGGTGGATCACACGCAGACAATTCTATTGATTTCCAAGAATTCATGGTAATGCCATTTGGTGCTGAATCATTCAGCCAAGCATTGCGTATGGGGACAGAGGTTTTTCATAACCTGAAAAAGGTATTGAAGAGCAAAGGATATTCTACGAACGTTGGTGATGAAGGTGGTTTTGCTCCATCAATTGGTTCCAATGAGGAAGCGCTAGAAATCATTCTAGAAAGCATCGAAAAGGCTGGATATACTCCAGGTAAAGATATTTGGATTGCAATGGATGCTGCTGCTTCAGAATTCTACAATGAAGAAAAAGGCAAGTATGTGTTCCATAAAAGTGACGGTCGCGAGTTGACATCAGATGAAATGGTGGAATACTGGGCTACATGGATTGACAAATATCCGATTGCGTCTATTGAAGACGGTCTTCACGAAGATGATTGGGCAGGATGGGCTAAGCTTCACGCGAAGATTGGTGACCGAGTTCAGCTTGTAGGTGATGATTTGTTCGTAACCAATGAGAAGCGAGTAGCTCGCGGTATTGAGGAAGGTAGTGCCAATTCAGTGCTGGTTAAAGTGAATCAGATTGGAACACTTACAGAGACGATTAATACAGTAACATTGGCGAATCGTCACCAGATGACCGCTGTGATGTCGCACCGCAGTGGTGAGACTGAGGATGCTACTATTGCAGATTTAGCGGTAGCGCTGAATACAGGTCAAATCAAGACGGGATCGGCATCACGCTCTGACCGTATGGCGAAATACAATCAGTTGCTTCGTATCGAAGAAGAGCTCGGTGATAGAGCAGTTTTCTTGGGTACCAACTTCCCCTATTTGAAATAACCCCAAAAACCACCTATCATGGACAAGATAAAAGAGCAGTTCAGAGATATTTTCCCAGGCATTGTTGCTGATACCAAGGCATTCTTGAAAGAGAATTCAGACAAGACCATTGGAGAAATCAAAGTAGGCCAATTGTATGGCGGTATGCGTGGTATGCCGGCATTGATTTGTGAGACCTCAAAATTGGATCCTGAAGAAGGAATTCGATTCCGCGGGTACAGCATCCCTGAATTGCAACAGAAACTACCTAAGTATCCAGGAGGTGAGCAGCCATTGCCAGAAGGTTTGTTTCACTTGATGTTGATGAATGAGATTCCTACTGAGGATCAAGCACGTCGACTCAGTAATGCTTGGGTGCGTAGAAGTAATGTTCCCGTGCACGTATTCAAGGCTATTGATGCATTGCCTAATCGGACACACCCGATGACCCAGTTTTCTATTGCTATCATGGCAATGAGAACAGAGAGTGAATTTGCAAAAGCATATATGGGTGGCGTTTCAAAGTCTGAATATTGGGATGCAACGTTTGAGGATAGCATGAACTTGATCGCGCGTCTTCCACGTGTTGCGGCATACATTTACCGCCGTATGTACCACAATGACCAGCACATTGAACCAGATCCAAAACTTGATTGGGCGGGTAACTTCGCACATATGCTTGGATTCGATAACGATGAGTTCAAGGAGTTGATGCGTCTTTACATGACCATTCATGCTGATCACGAAGGTGGAAACGTTAGTGCACATACGGTGCACTTGGTTGGTTCTGCTTTGAGTGATGCATACTTAAGCTTTGCAGCAGGTATGAATGGTTTGGCTGGACCGTTACACGGTTTGGCAAATCAAGAAGTGATTCGTTGGATCAACAATATGCGTCAAGAATTGGGCGGTGGATTGCCTACAAAAGAACAGATCGCAAACTACTGCAAGAAGACTTTAGCGGATGGAAAAGTTATTCCTGGTTTTGGTCATGCAGTACTACGTAAAACAGATCCACGTTACACTGCACAACGCGAATTTGCACAGGCTAAGATGCCAAATTCGGAGTTGTTTAAGATCGTAAGTATGATTTACGAAGTCGTTCCTGATATCTTGAATGCGACCGGAAAGGTTAAAAACCCTTGGCCAAACGTAGATGCGCATAGTGGTCAATTATTAACCCATTACGGATTGGTTGAATACGAATTCTACACCGTTTTGTTTGGTGTTGCCCGCTCATTGGGAACCTTGTCTAACTTGATTTGGGACCGCGCAATGGGAATGCCAATTGAGCGACCTGGTTCGACGACTACGGAACTGTTGAAAGAGAAATTGGCCTAAGTCAATAAAACAGAAGTTTTTACAAGCCCTGAAACATGAAAATGATTCAGGGCTTTTTGTTTGATTTCCAGTGGTTTTATGTTTTTAAAAGTCATATATTTGCAGCCCTTTTCGGACATGAAGTGCACGACCGGAAAGAAACTGAAAAAAATATAACCACTTTCGGGCCAATGGGAAGTGTGCACTAGGATCCGAAATACAACAATTTTTTCTCTCATGTCAGAAGAGAATCAAGTACCACAAGAAGAGGTACAACAAGAGACTCCGGTTCAGGAAGTCGCAACTACCGAAGAAAATACAGACGAAACACTAGTTGAGGAAACTGTAGAGGAAACTCCATTTAGCTGGGCTGATCTAGAGGGCGGTAACGAAGAGACTGCCAAAGCTCAAGAAGAAATGGCTGCTATGTATGAAGAAACATTAGGTTCTTCTATCGAGCACCAAGTAGTGGAAGGTAAGGTTACCGGCAAGACTGACCGTGAAGTAATTATCGACATCAACTCTAAGAGTGAAGGTGTTGTTAGTTTGAACGAATTCCGTTACAACCCTGAATTGGCAGTAGGAGATACTGTTGAGGTTTTGGTTGACCGTCAAGAAGACAAATACGGACAATTGGTTCTTTCACACAGAAAAGCGCGTTCTATCAAAGCTTGGGACCGTGTTAACGAAGCACACGAAAACGATGAGATCGTTAAGGGTTACGTTAAAGCACGTACTAAGGGTGGTATGATCGTAGATGTATTTGGTCTTGAGGCATTCTTGCCAGGATCGCAGATTGACGTTAAGCCTATCCGCGATTACGATCAGTACGTTGATAAGACAATGGAATTCAAAGTGGTTAAAATCAACCATGAATTCAAAAACGTTGTTGTTTCTCACAAGGCACTTATTGAAGCTGACCTTGAAGAACAGAAAAAAGAAATCATCTCTAAACTTGAGAAAGGTCAAGTATTGGAAGGTGTGGTTAAAAACATCACTTCTTACGGGGTATTCATCGACTTGGGCGGTGTAGATGGTTTGATCCACATTACTGATTTGAGCTGGAGCCGTATCAACCACCCATCAGAGGTTGTTGAATTGGATCAGAAAATCAACGTGGTTATTCTTGACTTTGATGAAGGCAAGACACGTATCCAATTAGGTCTTAAGCAACTTGAGAAGCACCCATGGGATGCATTGGATGCTAACGTAGCAGTAGGCGACACCGTTAAAGGTAAAGTAGTTGTCTTGGCTGATTACGGTGCGTTCGTTGAAATTCTTCCAGGTGTTGAAGGTTTGATTCACGTTAGTGAAATGAGCTGGTCTGCACACTTGCGTAGTGCTGGTGATTTCATGAAGGTAGGTGATCAAGTTGAAGCTCAAGTATTGACATTGGATCGCGAAGAGCGTAAGATGAGCTTGGGTATCAAGCAAATGTCTACTGATCCATGGACTGATATTGCAACTAAGTACCCACAAGGTTCTCAGCACAAAGGAACAGTTCGCAACTTTACTAACTTCGGTATCTTCCTAGAGCTTGAAGAAGGAATTGATGGTTTGATCCACATCTCTGACTTGAGCTGGACGAAGAAAATCAAGCACCCGTCTGAATTCACTTCTATCGGTGCAACTCTAGAAGTTGTTGTTCTTGATATCGATGCTGAAAACCGTCGTTTGAGCTTGGGTCACAAGCAACTCGAAAACAACCCATGGGATGATTATGCAACGGTATTTGAAGTAGGTTCTACTCACACCGGTACAATGATCAACTCAGGTGAAAAAGGTGGTGATGTAAGCTTCGCTAACTTCGAAGGAGTTGAAGCATACTGTCCTGCACGTCATATCACTAAGGAAGATGGCGCGAAACTTGAAAAAGGCGAAACAGCTGAATTCAAGGTGATCGAATTCAACAAAGAAAACCGTCGCATTGTAGTATCTCACGTAGGTACCTACAAAGAGGTTGAAGTGAAGAAAGGTCGTTCAGCATCTTCTAACAAAGGTGGAAACGTAGTAACATCAAGCACTAACGTAGAGCGTTCTACAATGGGTGATCTTGATGCACTTGCTGCTTTGAAAGAGCAAATGGATAACGAGAACAAGTAATTGTTTTATCCTTTTGATATTCGAATCCCCGGGCCCTTGGCCCGGGGATTTTTTTTGCCCGCTGCCCGCGGGTCGCGCGAGTGTTGTAAATTCGGGATATGAGAATTGGAGAAATTATTGCAAAGCTGGAGCAGTGGGCTCCTCCTTTTTTACAAGAATCCTATGACAATAGTGGCCTAATCGTAGGCAAAGCTTCTTGGGAAACCTCAGGGGTACTTGTTGCTTTAGACTGCTTGGAAGGTGTGGTTGACGAAGCCATCTCGAAAAATATAAATCTAATTGTGGCGCATCATCCTATAGTGTTTTCGGGCTTGAAGCGCTTCAATGGTCGCTCATACATTGAGCGCGTGATTATGAAGGCGATCAAGCATGATATTGCCATATACGCGATTCATACCAATCTCGATAATGTGCTTTGGGGTGTAAATGCTAAGATCATGGAGTTACTGGGCATTGAGAAGTTTAAGATTCTTCAGCCCATGAAAAACGCCTTGTTAAAGTTCCAAGTCTACGTCCCTGAGAATGATGCCGCGAAAGTCGCAGAAGCGGTCTATTCCGCAGGCGGAGGTAAGGTAAGTGCTTACGAAGAATGCAGTTTTACAACTTCGGGTATTGGGACCTTTAAGCCCACGGATGGCACAAATCCAACAGTTGGTACAATAGGAGTTCGTGAAAATGTGGCAGAAGTAAAAATGGAATTCATCGTGCCTTCGTTTGTGAAATTCGCGGTTGAGAATGCGGCCCGCAAGGCGCATCCTTATGAGGAAATGGCCTTCGAATGGCTCTCTATTGATAATGAAGCTACCGACTATGGTGCGGGAGCCGTCGGCTCATACATCGAGCCAAAAGACTTCGATGCCTTTCTATCACAAGTGAAAGCAGCATTTGGAACAACCATTAAATACACACAGCCGGTAGGAAAAACCGTGCAAAAAGTGGCGGTTTGTGGCGGCTCTGGAAGTTTTTTGTTGGGTGCTGCTAAAGCATCTGGTGCAGACGTTTTCATCACTGCAGATTACAAATACCATCAATTCTTCGATGCGGAAGGCAAAATCAGCATCTTAGATGTGGGACATTTTGAAAGTGAGCAGTTTACAATCAACTTAATTGCTGACTTCATTGAGAAAAATTTCCCTAAATTTGCGGTTCTCAAAACAGAGGTCAACACAAATCCTATACAGTACTATTAGTATGGCTAAGAAGGCGAAAGAATTAAGCGTAGAAGATAAACTAAGAGCTCTTTACGATTTGCAAATCATTGATCGTCGTATCGACGAGATTCGTGCATTGCGCGGTGAACTTCCTTTGGAAGTAGAAGATTTGGAAAATGAGGTAGCTGGTTTGGAAACTCGCATGGAAAAGGTCAACAACGAGATCGCAGATCTTGAGGCAGATATTAACGATAAGACCAACCTTAAGGCTGAGTGTGCTGAGAAAATCTTGAAGTACACGAAAGATCAAGAGCAGGTGCGCAACAACCGCGAGTTTGAAGCCATTGCTAAGGAGATCGAATACCAAGAGCTAGAAATCGAATTGGCCGATAAGCGCATCCGCGAGTACAACGCTAAGATTGAAGCTAAAAAGGAAATCAATGCAGCCAGTGTAGAGCGTTTGGAAGAGCGCAAGACGCATTTGAAGCATAAATTAGCAGAGTTGGACAGCATCATGTCTGAGACTCAGAAAGAAGAAGACTTACTCATTGCTAAGAGTGAGGAAACCAAAGAAACAATCGAGGCTCGCTTGGTTGCAGCATACGATCGTATTCGCAGCGCAACTAAAAATAAGCTGGCAGTTGTTAGTGTTGAGCGCGGTGCTTCTGCAGGTTCATTCTTCGTAATTCCTCCGCAACGTCAGATGGAACTTGCGCAGCGCAAGAAAATCATGATTGATGAGCACAGCGGTCGTATTCTAGTTGATCCACTTTTGGCTCAAGAGGAAGAGGAAAAGATGCAAGCAATGATTGCAGGTTGGTTGAAATAATCAACAAAGCGAAATTTATAGAATTGAAAAACCCGCGCCAGAGGCGCGGGTTTTTTTATGTGCAATACTGAAGAAACTTCGCATCTCTGATTGATGAGGAGTCGAAGGCGACTCGACTTCCTACTTGGAGCAGATATAAAGCATCTCGCGTTTAGGAAGGGCATATTTTTCGAAGAACCCTTCAGGGAGCTCCTTTTGTGCATCGAAGACAGTCACCTTAAAACCTGCGGCTTTTAGGCGGTCGGGATAATCTTGTCCATAGAGACGTACGTGGTCGTATTGACGGAATCTTCGCTCACGCTCAGCAGGGTCCTTAATAGACGGGTCTTCATCCGTTTTTTCGTAATCCGGGTCAAGTGGTACCTGCATTATAGCCAATCCTCCTGGCTTTAGAATACGACACAACTCGCTCATGGCTTGGTGGTCACTGTCTACGTGCTCGAGCACATGGTTACAGAAAATGGTGTCGTAGGTGTTGTCTTCAATTGGGATCTTTTGAACATCAAAACGGAGATCCGCCAACGGTGAAAACAAATCTGCGGTTGTGTAGTCTAAGTGCTTCATCTTCCGAAATCGGCCATAGAAGCATTGTTCCGGTGCAATGTGTAAAAGCTTTTGTGGACGAGTAAGAAAGTCCGTATGGTCCTTCAGATAGAGCCAGAGTAAACGGTGACGCTCAAGGCTGTTCGTACCGGGACAAAGTGCATTATCGCGTTGGTTATTGCCGTAGCCGTATGGGAAGAATCTGGAATATCCTCTGCCGTCAATCGGATCAACAAATTTGTTGCCTTTGAAGATGACCGGTGCCACCCATTGAACGAGATAACTTAATCGGATAAGAAGGGGGCGAGGCACCTTGGCAAGGGCCCATTTCATGATTCTTGCAATCATAGTTTTTCGTATTCTGCGGGCTCAAGGCCTAATGCGTCATAAATGTATTGGAAGGTACTCAAGATCTCTGGTTTTCCATTAACCACGGCGACGTCGTGCTCAAAATGGGCGCTGTTCTTGCCGTCCGCTGTAAGAATGGTCCAGCCATCAGGCAGTTGCTTAATACGATGAGTCCCAAGATTGATCATTGGCTCAATGGCGATGACCAAACCTTCTTGTATTTTTTTGCCGCGACCGCGCTTTCCGTAATTGGGCACTTGTGGTTCCTCGTGCATTTGCTTTCCGAGGCCATGCCCCACCAATTCACGAACAACACCATAGCCTCTACTTTCAGTGTATTCCTGCACTGCCGCTCCAATATCACCAACACGATTGCCGGCTTGAACCTCGCGAATCCCGGCATACAAAGAGGCCTTAGTATCCTCGAGTAATCGGGCCGTATCGGCATCTACCTCACCGATAGGAAAGGTATATGCGTGGTCCCCATAAAAACCGTTCATCAACACGCCACAGTCTACCGACATGATATCGCCTTCTTTCAAAGGCTTTTTACCGGGGATGCCATGCACTACTTGAGCATTTGGAGACATGCATAACGTGTTTGGGAAATCATACATGCCCAAAAAGCCCGGTATTCCGCCATGGTCACGAATGAATTCTTCGGCTTTTTTGTCCAATTCCAATGGAATAGCGCCAGGTACCAAAAGAGGCGCCAGCATGCCTAACGTTTTACTGACCAATTGCGCACTAGCGCGCATTAATTCTATTTCCTCAGCACTTTTATACTTAATCATGCTCTTGGTTTCAAAAGGTTTAGTCCTGTCATTTCTGCAGGTTGCTCTACACCCATTAGTGCTAGAAGCGTTGGTGCAATATCGCCCAATCGCCCCTCTTCAAGGGTATATTCCGCTGCACTACTGCCCACGAGGAAACAAGGTACTACAGTAGTGGTATGGGCTGTATTTGGCGAGCCATCTTCGTTAAGCATACAATCCGCATTGCCGTGGTCTGCCAAAATGATGAATTGAGTATCTGTTTTTAATCCTGCTTCTACTACGTCCTTTAAGCATGCGTCAACGGTTTCACAAGCTTTAATGGCGGCTTCCATAACGCCGGTATGACCTACCATATCTGGGTTTGCGAAGTTTAGACAGATGAAGTCGGTTTGACCTTCTTCTAATTTGGGAACAATCGCATCACGGATATCCCCAGCACTCATTTCAGGCTGAAGATCGTAAGTAGCCACTTTTGGTGATGGGCATAAAAGTCGACTTTCTCCTTCGAATGGCTTTTCACGGCCGCCAGAGAAGAAGAAGGTTACATGCGGGTATTTCTCAGTTTCAGCAATACGGATTTGTGTCTTTCCGGCCCCTTCAAGTACTTCGCCGATGGTATTGCTGAGGTTGTCTTTTCGGAAAACGACGTTGATGTTTTTAAACGTTTCGTCGTAGCTCGTCATCGTGGTGTAATGCAGCTTTAATGCATGCATATTCTGCTCATGGAAATCTTGCTGTGTGAGCGCCTGCGTAATTTCACGACCCCGGTCGGTGCGGAAGTTGAACATGATCACCACATCATTCTCTTCAATTTTTGCAACGGGCTGACCCAAGTGATCCACGCAAACGTGTGGCTCCATGAATTCGTCGGTAATACCGGCGTCGTAGCTCGCTTGAACGGCACCCAAAGGATCTAACGTCGTAGCACCTTCGTTATTGACCATCAGGTGGTAGGCTTTGGCAACGCGTTCCCACCGTTGGTCTCGGTCCATAGCGTAGTAGCGTCCTACAAAAGTTGCAAGTGTTCCAGTAGTTTGTGCCATATGGTCGGTAAGGTCGGTAAGGAATCCTAATCCGCTTTGTGGGTCACAATCACGACCGTCCATAAAAGCGTGTACATAAACGTCCTGGAATGCTTCTGCAAAGAGCCAGCTGCATAATGCTTTTGCATGATTGATGTGGGCGTGTACACCGCCATCGCTCACAAGACCGAGCAAATGAATCTTGCTGCCGTTGGCTTTAGCATGGCTTAGCGCAGCCTGAAGCGTAGGATCGTCAGCAAAGTCGCCATTATCAGCAGCCAGGTTAATCTTGACTAAATCTTGATAGACTACGCGCCCCGCACCTAGGTTCATATGACCTACTTCTGAATTTCCCATTTGTCCATCAGGCAGACCTACATCCAACCCAGAGGTTTTGATCCAAGTTTGCGG
>Ga0181605_10000454_pt1 | contig 40544 bp, 42 predicted proteins | sample 041ome_11_FD_148676 | JGI IMG/M metagenome (GOLD analysis project Ga0181605, IMG submission 148676) | Coastal salt marsh microbial communities from the Groves Creek Marsh, Skidaway Island, Georgia - 041411US metaG (spades assembly) | ecosystem: Environmental > Aquatic > Marine > Intertidal zone...
ATCCATAGAACGAGACGAGCGCCAGAACAGCGCCACCAAGCAAAAGGAACAAGTTGTAGATCACGCCATACGCCATGATCGGAAGGCTGAACGCCAACAAGATCGGCCAGTACGAAGGTGACGGCAGATGAATGTGCCCATCAGCGTTGTTCTCTTCCTCGGCAACCACTTCTTCGGCAGTTGCGACCTGATGGAACTCGTGGTGGCCGTCAGCGCCACGGTCCTCGTACTTGCGATGGAAGAACTCGTCGAGGTGTCCAACCTGCGGCAAGCGATCGAAGTTGTGTTCTTTCGGCGGGCTGGTGGTGATCCACTCGAGGCTGCGAGCATCCCATGGGTCGAGAGGCGCCTTCTCAGTTCCTTTGCGATGCGAAACATAAATGTTTACAAAGAACAACAGGACACCGAGTGCGAGCACGAATGTTCCGATTGACGCAATGAGGTTCCAGAAACCGATGTTAAAGAAACCCTCACCTGCACGGTTTTCCGTCCACTGGTACATGCGTCGTGGCTGACCTTGCAAACCAATGATGTGCATTGGTCCGAACGTGAGGTTCATACCAATGATGGTGAGCCAGAAGTTGACACGACCGAGACGTTCGTTGAGCATCTTGCCGAACATCTTTGGCCACCAGTAATACATGCCGGCAAACAAACCGAGAACTGCGCCACCAAAGATGACGTAGTGGAAGTGAGCGACGATGTAGTACGTGTCAGTCTGCTGAGTGTCAGATGGTGCAACCGAGTGGGTGACGCCCGAGAGACCACCGATGGTGAACTGGATAATGACGCCAACGGCATACAGCATCGGGACAGTGAATTTGATCTTTCCGCCCCACATCGTGAGTGTCCAGTTCACGATCTTCACGCCGGTCGGAATTGCGATCGCCATCGTGGCAACCGAGAATGCTGCGACAGAGATCGGCCCAAGTCCGGAAGCGAACATGTGGTGAGCCCACACACCCCAACCAACGAATCCGATGGCTGCGCCAGAGAACACGATGAGTGGGTAACCAAACAGCGGCTTCTTTGAGAACACCGGAAGAATTTCCGACACAATGCCAAAACTCGGAAGCACGATGATGTACACCTCGGGGTGTCCAAAGATCCAGAACAAGTGCTGCCACAACAGTGGGTCAGCACCGGCTTCGACACTAAAGAATGTTGCATCGAAACTGCGCTGGAACATCAGCATGAACAACGCAACGGTGATGACTGGCATAGCGAAGAGCAGGAGGAACTGCACCACCATCACCATCCAGGTGAAGATCGGCAGCTTCATCAAACTCATTCCAGGTGCTCGCATGTTGATCACCGTCACGATGAGGTTGATCGCACCGGTAAGAGAAGCGATACCAGTGATCTGCAGACCAAGACCCCAAAAGTCAACGCCATTCGATGGAGAGAAAGCAACCGATGAGTTCGGGGCGTACATGAACCAACCACCGTCGGCTCCACCACCGAGGAACCATGAGGTATTCAGGAAGAGGCCTCCAAATAAGAATGCCCAAAAGCCGAACGCGTTGATACGTGGGAAGGCAACGTCGCGGGCACCAATCTGGAGCGGGACAAAATAGTTTGCAAACGCAGCCGCCATCGGCATCACGAACAAGAACACCATCGTGGTGGCGTGCATCGTGAACATCTGGTTGTACTTGTCGGCTGACAGCACGGTTCCATTCGGCCCAGCGAGCTGCAAACGAATGAGCATCGCTTCAATGCCACCGACCACGAAGAAAAACATGGCAACAACGCCATACATAATTCCAAGTTTTTTGTGATCGATCGTAAAAAGCCACGACTTCCAGCCGGTCGTTTCAACCGGGCGACGGAAAACTCCGTAGGACGACTCTGGAGTCGCCTCTGAAGGCGTCGATTGATCGACGACTTCTACTTCATCAGAGGGGCGTTCAATGATTGCCATCAGTTACTCACTTCCGCTCAAGGAGGTAGGCGATTAATTGATCGATTTGGTCTTCGCTAAGACCGAGGTACGGCATTCCACGAACCTTGCCGTCGGTCTGCTCCAACATTGCTGGATCGGCGTACATCGGCTTCTTCGCAGGAGCGTTACGAAGCCATTCACGAAGGTCAATTTCGTTGAGACAGTCCTGCGAAACTCCGGCCAAGTACTTGTCACCGAATTCTTCCGGACTGGCCTCCCACACATCGGCACGACATTCAGGGGTGAGAAGATCCCAGGTCGCACCTGCGAACGTGTTGCGACCCATGAGGTTTGTCAGGTTTGGTGCTGCACCCGAGTACACAAACTGGTCTGGGTATGACACGACGATGTTGCCGTTATTCGGGTCAACGAGACCATTGACTTGGTGGCATCGTGAGCACTGAGCAATGAAGGTTGACTCGCCTTCAGCTGCGAGGCTGCCCTCGGCTGGCGCTTGGTATGGCTCTAATTCGTTGTCAAGCCATTTCTGAAAGTCGGCAGGCTCGAGCACGACGGTCTCCATACGCATATTTGCGTGAGAGAGCCCGCAGAACTCAGTGCATTGGCCGGCGTAAATGCCGGGAGTATCCGACTCGAGCCGAAGGAAGTGAACTCGCCCAGGCACCATGTCGCGCTTACCGTTCAAGCGAGGAATCCAGTAACTGTGGATGACGTCTCGGCTCGTGCCACGAAGCAGCACCTTTGTGTTCGCTGGAATGACGACTTGACCTGAGGTGATAATCGGGCTTGCCTCGACAGCTGATGGGGCGTAGCCACAAATGGTGCCATCGGCTCCGACTTCGTAGTCGTATTCCCACCACCACTGCTGGCCCGTCACGTTGATCACGCACTCGGTGTCATCAGTTGCGTTGAGCGCCATCACAACGCCCACCGTTGGAATTGCAATCGCCGCAAGAATCACCGCTGGAATCGCAATGAAGAGATATTCGAGCCATGCCTTGCCGTGAGCCTGCTCAGGAATCGGCTGGCCCTTGTCACGGTACTTGAGCACGGTGAGGGCAATGAAGGCCATCACAATTACGCCGACAACACCGGCCGTCAGGAATACCGGCCATTGGAGGTCTTGGATCTTCTGAGCATTTGCACCAGCAGGCTTCCAAGTGTCTTGAGGTGCATCAGTTGCACAGCCTGCAAGCAGGGCAGCCGCCGACAGGCCAACACCGGCAGTGGCTAGTTTGCGAAATCGCGAACTCATGCCCTTAACAATAGAAGTCGAATCATTCGAAGTAGACATGGTGCGATCGTGAACCTTCAGGTGACTCATGGCACAACCACCTCGATCCGATCGTCAAGACCTGCAACTACAAAGGCGTAGCCACCTGACTCCTCGACAGCCGGATCAAAACTTGGTGCTGCGTAGTTAATGGTGAGAAGTTGAACTCCACCCTCTTCGATGAGTGCAGTACAGAGACGTGCTGGAGAACCCTCAACCTCCGCCAACTCTGCAATGAAGCGGCGAGGTTCAGCAGTTTCATTTCGGAACAAGATGTTGTTCGCGTTTGACCGTGGCAACTGAATCATTCCGGTCTGAGGAGTTTCGAGGCCCGGACGAACATAGGAGAGGCCATTCTCGTCAAGTGTTACCTCAGCCGATGAATTTGCCTTGCCTGCAACCGTCTGGCTTGCGTGCTCATCTGCTGAAATCTCTTCCTCACCACACTTGTCGAGTTCGGCATAGTGCGCCGTCGTGTGATGTTCTTCGATTTCACGCTCACCATTGAGGCCGGCCACTGCTCCACCAGCAAGTAACACCACGCTCACAATCGAGAACAAACCAAACATCTTGGATGCGCTGAGCGACCGTGCACGGCTGATTACCGCTCCACCAAAAAGCACGATGGTGGCAACGATTGAGAAGGCAACAATTGTTGACGACTTCGTCGGCACTCCCAACATGACCCGGCTAAACATGAAGACAATCAGGCCAAGCCCAATCGCCGCAGCAACTGGCATTTCCGCTGTGTAGGCGAGACGACCACGCACCTCGCGATTGTGGGAGGCATCAGATGAGGCGCCCTCAGCCCAGCCTTGGAGCAACCACTCTGCCGAGGCTGCCAGCACCACGACAAGACCAATGATGGTGAGTGCTGCGTGGATGACAACGCCGAGCGCAATCAGCACTCCACCAACAGCCACCCCGATTGGCCAAACCGATGAGGCTGGTCGAGGGGTTGCAGCAGCTGAGCCAGAGAAACGCGCAACATCGTCGGCGGCGACATTCGCATCACGGATGAATGCGTTAATTCCTGCAAGGAAGATCAAGCCGGCGGTTAGCGAAACCAACCCGACGGTGCCCATGATGCCGCCGATGAGAACGCCATACAGCAGCGTTCCGACAAGGGAAGCTCCGCTTGCCCCGAAAAGAAGTTTTGAACCAGTGGTGAACATCAGACTTCTGTCCTCACTTCGTGACGTAGACGACAAACCACACTGCTGAGTAAGCCGCAGCAGCGAAGTACCAATACAAAGCGTGTGCCGAGACAATCTCGGATTGCCAATCGCGACCGCCGAGGGTTCTAAAGGCCGCAACAACGGTGAAGATGAGCCCAACGATGACGAGAGCCATCATGGTGCCGGTGACGGCGTAGAACAGTGCACCGTAAACACCCTCGGCAAGTTCAACCTCCATCTGGCTGTACACGAACGCTTGGGCATTAATGAATGAGAGCGCCAGAATCGCAACCACCGAAAGCGCAAGTCCTGTATGACCCCGGTCTTGGCGGCGTGCCGAGTACACCGCCCACTGAGCGAAGAAACACAGACCGAAGATGGTGATCAACATCACGTTTGTCGCAACTTCAGGAATGATGTACTTCATCGGGAAGCGTTCACCAGCGTCAACAACCTGCTGACGCTCAAGAAGCCAGACGGCCAACATTCCACCGATCAGGGTGGTGCCAGCAAGACCAGCCAACGTGGAGCCAACGAGAAGTTGACGACGCGGGGCGGGTGCCGGTCCAGATGGTAGAGCGAGCGTCATGACGGGCTCCCTTCAGGGGTCTGATCGAGTTCGGGCTCTGCTGAGCGAACGGTTGCAAGTGCTGCGTAGTTATCCGCTGGCGCTGGGGACGAAGTGGACCACTCGATGGTGTGTGCACACCACGGGTTTGATGTTCCGTCGGCCGTGCCACCACGAGTTGCTCCGGCGAACGCAAGAACAGTCAGAGCCATCAACGCGTAACCGACAAGCGTCAACGTGGAAAAGATTGTTGCATCTGAATCTGCGAGGCCAGCAATAACTGCTGGGGCGCCCGCAAGAACGACACCGAGCGCACCAAGAAGCGCAAGTGGCAACACCTTTTTCTCATCGCGCTTGAAGCCAGAGAACTTCGGCGCCCAGAAGATAAGCCCGCCCATTGAGCCAACCGCAGCAGCGAGACACACGAGGGCAACGGAGCCTTCAACCGCTGCAGTTCCTGCGAGTTCAAGATCGACGACCTGGATGAGTACTCCAACGACTGCACCAAGAAGGAACAGCAAGGTGGCAAGCAATCCGAACAACATCGGGCTCAAAATCCTTGGCTTTGATGAACTTGAACCATCAGGCTTGGCAACCAGTGGAGCGGTCAGCAACGTGATGACAATTCCGAGTAACGGAAGCCCAACAAAGAAGGCCATCACCACAAGTGACTTCACAACGTCTTGGCCAGAAGCAGAGAAATCGACCGGGAAATCATTCTGCATGGTCACGCCAGAGAATGAAGCAACCCCAACGAGTGCCGAACCTGCGAAGACAAGCTGGCGCATGGGATGACGACGACTCACCGAAACCGGAAGCAGCTCAGCGAATACACCCAATACTGGAATCGCATAGATGTACACCATTGGCGCAGAGAAGAACCTGGGTAGCCAATCGGCAAGAGCGTCTGAGTTACCGAACACCAGCGCCGAATTTCGATGGTCAACGAAGAGAAGGATCGTAAGGCCGACCATTACGGGTGCCGTGACAATGAGCGCGATTGCCTGAACGAGGGCCGTCCAGCTAAAGAACGGAACCCGCCGCATTGTGATACCAGGTGCACGAGATGTGAGGACAGTAGTTGCAACACTGATTGCAGCGGCAACGACGCCAAGCATCATGAGAATCATTGCTGCGAGAGAAAGGTCAACCATGTCGCCGTCGGCGCCACCGATGCCGCCGCCGTTGAGGATTGCAACAGCGATCAGGACCGCTCCGGCAAGCCACATGTAGAAGCCGAGAAGAGTCATACGAGCAAATGCAATTGAACGGGCGCCAACCTGCATGGGGGTGACTGCAATGCTCAGACCAAGCGTGAGCGGCAACGCAACCATCAACACCATTCCAAAGTGGTGAAGTTGTGCAAACTGATTGAGCTGCTGGCCATTGAATGCGTCAAGATCCGCAACGGCCTCGAGCGACCGAAGGATTGCAACAACCGAAACAGCAACCAACCCTAGAAGGCCAAAACCTGCTAAGAGGCGACCGATCTTCTTGTGGTCAGTTGATGTTGCCCAATCTGCAATCGCACCAACCAACGTGCCAATGCGGCCGTCCGAGAGCAGCGCTGAATCCGCTCCCATTGCATTTCCCGATTGTTCCATCGTCGTCATCTCAGTTCTGACTCACTTCTGCTTCAGTAGCGCCCGCGACGGAGCACACCTCTTTCGAAACTACCGTCTTGAAGACTACCTCGGAGAGGCCTCCGCAACCGAAATCATCGTGTTCGTTGAGCCAGACTCGCTCACAGGAGAACATCGATCGTCATCGCCGCAAACAGTAACGTGATATACGTAATTGAGAACCCAAATAGCCGCATCGATGCAGACTCAGTGGGATTTTTCCCAAGGCGCACTGTGCCAAACAAGAACGCTGCACCCAACACAATCGCCGAAACGAGATAGACCATGCCAAGGTCGCTCGAAGCAACGAACACGAGCAAACTTGAGATAACAAGCGCAACCGTGTGAGCAACCATCTGCACGTGAGCAGCTCGAAATGGGACGATGGCCGGCAACATTGGAACATTCGCAGATCGATAATCGTCGGCGTAGCGAAGAGCGAGCGCCCAAAAGTGCGGCGGTGTCCAGAAGAAGATGACCGCAAACAGCACGACTGGAACGACGGACAGGCTGTTGGTCACAGCAGCCCAGCCAACAAGAACCGGAACCGCCCCAGCTGCTCCACCGATCACGATGTTTTGTCGACTTGTTCGCTTTAGCCAGAGTGTGTACACCCCGATGTAGAACGCCGTTGCAGACAACGCGAGCACCGCTGACAACAAGTTGGCTGAAACCCACAACACGGCGAACGCAGCTACTTCAAGAACAACTGCAAAGACGAGAGCTTCATTCGGCTGCACCAGCCCAGTCACTAAGGGACGGTGACGAGTGCGTTCCATCAATGCGTCAATGTCGCGATCGACATACATATTGATGGTGTTTGCTCCACCGGCTGCAAGCGCTCCACCAATGAGCGTCAAGATGACAAGCCAAGTCGATGGCCAACCGTTCTCAGCAAGCACCATTGTCGGCACGGTCGTAATGAGCAGAAGTTCGATAATGCGAGGCTTTGTCAGCGCAATAAAGGCCCCGACTCGGTTGCGGGGCTGGCGGCTTCCATGCACAACGCCACCAGGTGCCATGCGCGAAGGCACGAGAGGACGGTTGCCAATGGACATGGAACCATCGTACGACCCGTTAGATGTGCCGGCCAACGCCATCAGGCAGACTGTTTGATGTGACATATTCGTTGCTCACTCATTTCGCGTCGTCCGACACGATGACCGCCCCCGAGATTGACGTTGCCTCAAACGTCGAGCACGAGCGTGAATGGATCGTGATCGTGTGGAACGATCCCGTAAACCTCATGAGTTATGTCACCTACGTTCTCCAGAAACTGTTTGGCTACTCAACAGAGAAAGCAACCGAACTGATGCTTGCCGTGCACCACGAAGGTCGGGCCAATGTGGCAAGCGGAAACCGAGAGCAATGTGAAATGCACGTGTTTCGGCTCCATGAACACGGGCTGTGGGCCACACTCGAGGAAGCCAGATAATGGCACTTCGACGAAAGCCGCCGGTTGAACGACGAGATCACGAGACGTGGATCGTCCGCCTTGAACCCGACGAACGGGAGGTGCTCGCAACGATCATCGGGCAATTAGACGCACTCATTGATGATGCACAACATGGCACCGAGTCTGGAATTGTCAGCCGCCTATTTCCGCCCGCATTCACTCATCACGAAGCCGAACACGAGGAACTTGACGCCGAGTACCAGCGGTTGATGCGCGAAGAACTCATCGCCTCCCGCCGAACTTCGATCACAGCGGTGATGACAACCTTTGACTCGGCGAAGGGCGGCAGCATTGTGATGAACCAGGGCGAACTCACCTCGCTCCTGCAAACCCTCAATGCGCTTCGGGTAACACTCGCCAGCGTTCTTGGCATCATCGACGATGACTCGGCCTCGATCGCTGACGACCAATCTGATGCGAGTCCCGAACACCATCTGTATATGTGGTCCGGCTGGATACTGGAATGGATCGTCAGTTCGCTCACTGAAACCCTGCCCCAGGAGGGTGGAACGTTGTGAAGAGGGTGCTAACGTAAAGTCGCCTTCAACGAGATGAGGACAAGCCCCCATCGTCTAGCGGCCTAGGACATCACCCTTTCAAGGTGACGGCACGGGTTCGAATCCCGTTGGGGGTGCCAGACATAAATAGAACTCCTGGTCCCGTGGTGAAGTTGGAGTTCACGCCGGCCTGTCAAGCCGGAGGTCGCGGGTTCGAGTCCCGTCGGGACCGCTCGGGGCTGCCGATAGGCAGCCTCGTTGCGTATGTGGCTTGGGGCCGAGCTCCAATCCACTTCTCGGTCGAGTAGCTCAGTTGGCAGAGCGTCCGCCTGAAAAGCGGAAGGTCACCGGATCGACGCCGGTCTCGACCACCACAGGCGCCTTCGGGCGCCTGTTGCAGTTTTCAGCATCGTGAATTGCGTATTGCTCTCGCGTCCTGCGAGAAAGTTGCTCCGCTTGGTGTCGTCACGTACCTGGATCGAAGCCAAGATCGGTTGCGGTCAGCAATGGTTGGTAAGCGACACCATTCGCCGCACAGAGTTCGGCACAGGTAGTTCCACGATCGACGATGACGCTCGCGAGAACAACACGTGCGCCGAAAGCACGAACCACCTCAACCGCCTCTAACAAACTTGTCCCACGAGTAGTTGTGTCCTCGACGATGACAACCTGATCATCAGGAAGCAAAGCACCAGCAAGTCGCCCGGTGACACCATGATCTTTCGATTCCTTACGAACGCTGAAACTTCTCAACATTCGACCCTTTGTTGCCGCAACCGCAGCGACACCGAATGCAACCGGGTCAGCACCCATTGTTAGTCCGCCGATCGCCGTCACCTCCGACGGAAGAATCTCGAGCAAGGCTTCGGCAACTGCGACGATGCCATCAGGACGACAAGCCGTCTGCTTCGTGTCGAGGAACCACGAACTTTTCGCTCCACTCTTCAGTGTGAACTCACCGCGTTTCACCGAGTGGGTTAAGACGTGATCTCTTAGCGCAGCGCGAGACGGGGAGAGGTCAGGGAGCTGTGTCACGTCTCCGAGGTTACGTCTCTGGTACGAAACCTCTATGTTCGGGGATGTGACAACAACCGCTTTGGCCCCATATCGAATTTTCACCGAACCGCAGCAGGGCGCGACCTACGACGATTTGCTTGCTGTTGCGCTGCGTTCAGAGTCACTCGGATTTGGTGCGTTCTTTCGATCTGACCACTACCTCAAAATGGGTTCAGTCAGCGGAGAACCGGGTCCGAGTGATGCATGGGTGACGCTCGGTGGACTTGCTCGAGACACCACGACAATTCGACTCGGCACCCTCGTCACCGCCGCAACATTTCGACATCCTGGGCCGCTTGCAATCTCGGTTGCAAATGTCGATCAAATGTCGGGAGGAAGAATTGAACTCGGCCTCGGAGCCGGCTGGTACGAGGCGGAACACACTGCGTACGGAATCCCGTTCCCTGCACTTGGAGAGCGATTCGATCGATTCACCGAGCAACTCGCGATTATCGATGGCATGTGGCGGACACCTGTGGGAGAGTCATTCTCATACAGCGGAAATCATTGGTCGTTGACCGATTCTCCTGCGCTTCCAAAGCCGGTCCAGGCCGGCGGAATTCCAATCATTATTGGGGGGCGGGGTGCCAAGCGAACACCTGCACTCACCGCTGCCTATGCCTCAGAGTTCAATATGCCGTTCACAGACCTCGACACATTCGCTTCACAAACAGCAGTAGTCCGAGGCGCCTGCGAGGCAATTGGCCGCTCCCCAATCGATCTCACGTGGTCGGCGGCTCTTGTTGCCTGTGTCGGAACAACCGAAGACGAATTCAGGCGTCGATGTGAAGCAATCGGCCGAGAGCCCGACGAGCTCCGACAGAACGGCGCTGCAGGTACAACTGATCAGTTTGTCGACACTGTGCAACGCTGGAGGGATGCCGGTGCCGAGAGGATCTACCTACAGATCCTCGATCTTTCCGACCTTGAACACCTTGACCTCATTGCATCATTACTGAGCTAACACCCGCCCTAACGGGTGACAGAGGATGAGGTCACGCGGGGTGAACCACTTGGCCGTTCAGGTGGTTGGTTTTGCACGAATATCGCGGAGCAGTACCTCTTGGGCGACTGTCGCTACGTGTTCACCATCGGCGGTAAATACGTGCCCAACCGCAAGTCCTCGTGAGGCAGTGAAGTGGTGGCACGTGAAGTCATGCAAATGCCACACATCTGAGCGCATTGGACGATGGAACCAGATGGTGTGGTCGAGGCTCACGCCTTTCCAATGTTCACGCTCAACTTCAGTGCCGTCAATTGCTGCTGCACGCACCGTGTCGGTTGCGAGGTCATCTGACGTATACGCAAGCCAGCATTGGTGCATCAGTTCTGCGTCAGCTGAAGCATTGTTGACGAGGTCATCATCATTCACTTTGATCCATGCTGTGACTCGTCCAGCCCCAGTTCGTGGTGCATCACGAACATCGTTTTCAGGAACAAAACATCGATCAAAGCGACGCGTGAACGAACTTTCCTCCAACGTGTCAGGAGCTGGGACCGTCGGCATATTCACTGTCTGAAGATCAACTGCTTCGCTAAGACGTTGAAATGAGCATTCGGCATTCAAAATCGCTCCAATCGCCTGGCGTGCCACAACGCGCCGAGTCAAAAAAGAACGCCCGTTACGAATCCGATCTACCTCGTATCGAATCGGTTCGGTATGGTCGCCAGGGCGAATGAAGTATGCCCGGATGGAGTGAGGTCTGAAGCCTTCTTCGGCGGTCAGGGTGGCGGCCCGCAGTGCCTGTGCAACGATCTGCCCGCCATATAAACCACCCCACGGGTATTTCGGGCCAGTACCTACGAACGTGTCAGGCCCATGAGGGGTGAGTTCAAACATCGTGACATTCAACCAACGGAGTGATTCATCTCACGCATTTCACGACTGAAATTCAACATCAAAATAGCGATTGAGACTGGGAAGCCATGTTTGATGGAAGTTCCTTTCATCCAAAATGACGCAGAAAAATTTCGCCGTTTGTCAAGCATTGTTTATTACGCCACAAATACCTGCGCAAAAACTGAACATTATTCAGAAATTAGTTTCAGTTGTGCCAACTAAAGGAGTGGGTATATCCTCAGACTTTATGCCAAGTAAGTCTGACAAATCCGCAATGAGTGATGACCATAAGGCTGCCCTTGCACAGGGTCGTCATGAGAGCCGCGTTGTGCGTGATTACCTCGAAGCACTGAAGTCGTCAAAGCCAAAACGCGGCCGCAAGCGCACGGCTGAAAGTATCCAAAAGCGTCTCTCAGCGGTTGAGGTTGAACTCACATCAGCCGATCCACTTAATGAGCTGTTGCTGCTACAAGAGCGTCGCGACCTCCAAGATGAATTCGAATCGCTTGGCTCAGGAACCGACATCTCTTCAGCTGAAGCCGAGTTTGTCAAAGTGGCACTCGACTACAGCAAGCGTCGTCACATCTCGTACGCAACCTGGCGAGAGTTTGGTGTAGACGCCGCCGTGCTCAAGCGCGCCGGAGTACCTCGCTCACTCTGACTATCCCCTCGGTAATCGACGTTTCTTGTTTACAGATCGTCGAGTAGCGCAATTGTCGCTGGTACGTGCTGAAGCGACGCACGAAGATCAAACGCTGCATCAAGGTCGATAGCGGGCTCACGCGATGTCACTTCAGGATCAGCAGCAAGGACGTCCCTAAACGGTGTCCGCTGCTCCCAAGCGAGCATCGCATTTCGCTGCACGATTCGATAGGCCTCATCGCGGGTCAACCCAGTCGCCACGAGCGCAAGTAGAACTGGTTGAGAGAACACAACGCCAAAGCTCGAATGAAGATTTTCTTCCATGCGCCCGGCATCTACCTCTAGGCGTTCAATTAGCCGGCGGAGACGCCGCAGCATGTAATGCACCAGCATTGATGAGTCGGGAAGAATCACACGTTCAACACTCGAATGCGAGATGTCGCGCTCATGCCAAAGCGCCACATCTTGCAACCCTGCCAGCAAATTCGAACGAACAACACGGGACAATCCGGAGATCGTTTCAGCTGAAATCGGATTTCTCTTATGTGGCATCGCCGATGAGCCTTTTTGACCTGGCGCAAACCCTTCACGAACTTCGCTCACCTCAGTGCGTTGAAGGTGACGCAACTCAACGGCCACAAGTTCGCAACTCGCCGCAATCGATGAGCATGCCCACAAAAACTCGGCGTGGCGATCTCGAGCGATGACCTGAGTCGCGGGAACCGGTTGAAGGCCAAGAGCTGCACCGACGTGAGCTTCAACCTCTGGCGGGACATTTGAATAGGTCCCAACCGCACCCGAAAGTTTCATCACCGAGATGCCATCACGAGCCGCACGAAGTCGGGTCCGGTCTCTGTCGAACTGCAGCGCCCACAGGGCGACCTTCGCTCCAAATGTTGTTGGCTCGGCATGAACACCATGGGTCCGACCGATCATGACCGTGTCGCGATGCGTTTGTGCGGTCGTAACGAGTTGACCAATGAGTTCATCGATCGCAACAAGCAACAAATCAGCGGCATCGCGCAATGCCCAACACAACCCTGTGTCAACAACATCAGTGGAGGTCAACCCATAGTGGATCCATGGCCCAGCGGTACCGCCAATGGCGTCCTGAACAACATCAACAAAGGCGGCAACATCGTGCTGGGTCACTTCCTCCCGGGCCATCACCGAAGCAACAAAATCGTCATTGACAACGGGAGCCGAGGAACGACACGCCGCTGCATCGTGGTCGGGAACAATTCCGAGCGCTGCGTGAGCTTCCGTTGCCAAGAGTTCAACTTCAAGCCAACGAGACATGCGCTCAGCATCAGACCAGACCGCGGCCATTTCAGGAGTCTGGTAGCGGTCGATCACGCCGGCGATCCCCACAAGACATAGTCGTCACGCTCAGCGCCTACGCCGATGATTCTGACCGGCACACCCACTTGCTCTTCGATCAAGCGGATGAGTTGATGAGCCTGCGAGGGCAGATCACCCGGAGTCCTCGCAGATGTCGAATCACATTGCCAGCCTTCAAGTTCTGCATACACCGGTTCGGCACGATCGAGCACCTCTGGCAGATCAGGATAATTTGCGATCTCTTTACCATCGATTCGGTAACCGGTGCAGACCCGAATGGTCTCAAATGAATCCAGTACGTCCAATTTTGTGACAGCAAGTTCCGTCAGGCTATTCAGGCGAACGGCGTGCCGAAGCATCACACAGTCAAGCCACCCCGCACGACGACGACGCCCGGTCACGGTTCCAAACTCGCGACCGATATCAACGAGCCGATCGCCCAGTTCATCGGTGAGTTCAGTTGGGAACGGACCCGCCCCAACTCGCGTCGTGTAACTCTTCGTGATACCGACCACCCGATCAATATTGCGTGGCCCCAGACCGGTTCCTGCACAAGCACCACCAGCAGTCGGATTCGACGAGGTCACATACGGGTAGGTGCCATGGTCAAGGTCGAGGAAGGTTGCTTGTGCACCCTCGAGCAAGATTGGTGATCCATTGGCAAGTTCATCGTGGAGGAAGTTCACCGTGTCGCAGAGATACGGCTGCAACCGAGTTCCGAGCTCGGTGAACCGTGCAACCGTTTCGTCGACGTCAACAGGAGCACCACCCGCCTGAGTGATGAGAACATTTTCTGCTTCACACCTCTGACGAACCGAAGCGGCGAATGAATCGATGTCGGCAACCGCTCCCGCTTGGATTCCAACTCGCCGAGATTTGTCGGCGTAAGCAGGACCAATTCCTTTGAGAGTTGTTCCAATCTTGTTGTCGCCACGTGCCTCTTCGGCAAGGGCGTCATGGCTTTGGTGCCACGGGAAGATGAGGTGCGCCCGTGTTGACACTTTCAACTTGTCACAACTGATGCCCCTCGATGTCAGCGTGTCGATTTCGTTAAACAACGTGGGGAGGTCAACAACCACACCGTTTGCAATCACCGGCGTGACGGTGTCGTAAAACACACCTGATGGGGTCAACTGCAGGGCGTACCTCTCGTTGCCGACGACAACGGTATGTCCGGCATTGTGACCACCCTGGTACCGGGCAACGACAGGATGCTCTTTTGCAAGAAGGTCAATGACTTTGGCCTTGCCTTCGTCGCCCCATTGGGCGCCGACGACGACGGTGACAGGCATGCTTACGCTCCTTTACTGCCCGGACGGAACGTACCCTGATCGTAGTCGTTCATTTGCACGACTGCTCACGAAGTACACGATCTAGTTCGAATCTGCTTGTTCGGGTTGCTCACGCAACTTGACTGGGTCGTGAGATGTACGGCGGGTGCCGATATTTAGCGTTTCTACGAACACCGAAAATGCCATTGCTGCGTAGATGTAGCCCTTCGGGATGTGTTCGCCGAACCCTTCGACAACGAGCGTGAACCCGATCAATAGCAAGAATGCCAAGGCCAACATCTTCACTGATGGATGGCGGTTCACGAATTGGTAGATCGGGCCAGATGCTGCAAGCATCACCAACACCGCAGCAACGATCGCGATCACCATGACCGGCACATGTTCAGTCATCCCAACCGCTGTAAACACTGAGTCGAGCGAGAACACGACATCGAGCAACATCACCTGCGCAATGACGGCTCCGAACGTCAACACTGCCGTTGAGCCATGGCTATCACTTTCACCTTCGAGTTTGTGGTGAATTTCCTTCGTCGCCTTATAAATCAGAAAGACACCGCCAGCGAGCAGGATGAGTTCCTTCCCTGAGAAACTGAAATCTCGACCGAGGAACGAGAACCCAAGTAATTCATCCTTCAGCGAAATAATCCACCCAATGCTGAGCAACAGCAACACACGAATTCCACCAGCGGCAAGAAGACCTATCTGCCGGGCTCGATCTTGCTGCTCTGTTGGCAACTTCGCCGCAAGGATCGAGATGAAGATGACGTTGTCGACACCAAGCACAATCTCAAGCACCAGGAGAGCGACGAGCGCACTCCAGGCTGACGGGTCACTTAACCAACTCATACGAGCACACTAGAACGCCGACGCGATAAACCTCGCGATTGCGCTTATGCGATTGCGCTTGCGGTGTCGAGAACAATCGTTAACTAGCCGGCGGTGTAGGCCATCGCACCGTCGATACGAATCGTTGCTCCACTCGTGTAACTCGACGCATCACTTGCGAGATACAGAGCAGCACCAACGATCTCGTGAGCCTCGCCACCACGTTGTAGCGGGATCTCAGTCTTCGCACGGGCATTGAACGCTTCAAGATCCCACGCCTTCGAGATATCGGTCAGGAACGGTCCGGGCATGATGACGTTACAACGAACCTTCGGCCCAAATGCTCGTGCCATGCCAGAGGTCATTGCATCGAGAGCAGCCTTGGCGCCGGCGTACACCAACTCATGAGGTGTCGGAGCCACGGCAGCAATCGATGACACATTGATAATCGAGCCACCATCGCCCTCTGCCATACGAGTACCAATGAGGGAAGCCAATCGAAATGGGCCTTTGAAGTTGACGCCCACCACCTTGTCGAACAACTCCTCACTTACCTCAGGCAACGATGGGTAGAGCGGCGACATGCCGGCGTTGTTGACCAACACATCGCAACGGCCAAACTCTGAATACACGAGGTCAGCGAGCTCATCAGCCTGCTCCCAACGACCGGCATGGAATGCCGCCGCAACCGCCCGGCGTCCAGTGCGTTCACGCACTTCTGAAGCAAGTTCCTCACAAGCTTCAATTTTGCGGCTGGCAATAAGAACGTCTGCTCCGTGTTCAGCGAATGCCATCACCATTTCACGACCAAGCCCTCGGCTACCACCGGTGACGAGAGCTACCCGCCCACTGAGATCAAAACGGTCATCCATTACTGCCTCCATTGCTCCAACACTGCTCACTCACCGTAATCGCAACCGCTTGCGAACTCGTTGGTGTGGAATGAGATCCCACCTTTCGGCGTTATAACAATCGTGACCGATACGAGAACCGAACACGTCGCTCCCCCCTCAGGTAAGGGCGCTCGCGTCGTATTCGATGTCCATCGAGATGTCGCACTTGACCCCGAAACCACCTGGGAGGCACTCATCGATTGGGCGGGCCATGGCGAATGGGTTCCGATGACCCACGTCGATGTTGACGTCAATAATCCCGATGTGTTTACCGCATGGTCAGGGCCAGGCGCGTCGGGTTGGGGTCGCCGTTTGGCACTTGAAGACCGCATGCAAGCCATCACCACTGAATTCGACGCTGGTTACGGACATTGCGTCGTTCATAAACTTGGACCAACGCTGCAAGGGGTTGCCCAACTCACTGTCTCTCCGGGACCTGTTCCCGGTACGACCTCAATTCATTGGCACGAAAACGTGACCGTACGTCGATTGCCAACCTTCCTCAGTTCGCTGACCGGCACGATTAGTGCAGCGCTATTCAACATGGCCCTTGGACGCATGGAGAATTGGGCAAATCGGCAACACTAGCCACAGGTGGAGTTCAACTTCTTCGCCGACTTGTCCACGAAATACGAACGAGGAGTTCCAATGGTCAAAGTAATTGGTGTCGACGAATTCGGTGGCCCCGAGATGTTGAAGGCGTTCGATATTCCTGAGCGACCGGTTGGTGCAGGACAGGTGCGCGTCAACGTTGGTGCTGCCGCAGTGAGCCCAACCGACACGATTCACCGATCAGGAGGCCGCGCCGAGTTGCTCCAAAAGGATCCTCCTCCGTACGTACCGGGCATGGATATTGCTGGCACCGTGAGCGAAGTCGGAGAAGGGGTCGATCACCTAAAGGTTGGTGATGCAGTGATGGGCATCGTTGCGCCAACAGCATCTCATGGCGGATATTCGTCTTCCATCGTTTTGCCAGCGAGATCAGTGGCCCATTCACCACATGGTGCGTCAGTTGCTGAAGCAAGCACCCTCCCGATGAATGGGCTCACGGCTCAATATGCGCTTGACCTGCTGAACCTGCCCAAGGGTGCCGTGCTCGCAGTGACTGGCGCAGCAGGTGCATTTGGCGGCTACATGGTGCAACTTGGTGTTCACCGAGGTCTGCACGTCATCGCCGATTCGTCTGAAGCCGATGAAGCCCTTGTTCGATCTCTTGGCGCTCACGAAATTGTTCGGCGAGGCGTCGATGTGGCCGAGAGGATCAGAGCACTGGTGCCCGATGGTGTCGATGGTCTCGCAGACGGCTCAATTCAGAACGAACAAGCTCTCGGAGCTGTTCGGGACAACGGTGGTTTCGCAACTGTTCGTGGATGGCAAGGTCCATCCGAACGAGGAATCACATTGCATCAGGTGTGGGTGCGCGAATACGCGACAGAACTTGAAAAACTCGACGAATTACGCGCTCTCGTCGAAGCCGGTGAGGTCACCCTTCGGGTTGCAGCGACATTTCCTGCCGATCAGGCATCTGAAGCCCACCGAGTTCTTGAAGCAGGTGGCACCAGAGGTCGCTGCGTCATCACGTTCTGATATGGCGAACCTGTCAGCACGTGATGCTTGGCTAGCGACTCGCAATAGTGACGGTTCGCCACATCTCGTTCCGATCTGGTTTGTCGCTGTAGGTGTTGAGTCGATTTGGATCGCTACCGGAAGGACTAGCGCCAAAGTTGCCAACATCGCACGAAGTAGCCATGTGTCAGTTGGCTTCCCCGCAGAAGGCGATGCGAACGGCGATGCGGTCGCAACCGGTATCGCCAGCCTTCACGACCAGGCGCCATCAGAGGTTCTCCATCGTTTTGTTGCGAAGTACGACTGGCATCCCGGTCCAGAACCCGACCCGGATGTTGGTGAATTGCAGTTCATCGAAATCACACCATGCCGTTGGATCATGGGCTCACCTGCTTCGAACGACTAAACACTCTCTGTGACCAGCGACCGGTTCGGAGCCCGCCAAACATTTGCGTCAACGGCTCCATCGCTATTCGTGTTCTTGTGGAGCACCGGGTTCATCGTTGCTCGATACGCAACAAACGATGCCGACCCACTCTCATTTCTTGCGGCGCGGCTCTTCATCGCAGCTCTCATACTTGGCGCAATCGCCGTCATCTCAGGTGCACCACGCCCTTCAGCCCGCGAATCGAAATGGTCGATCGTTGTTGGACTTGGGATTCATGCGACCTATCTCGGAGGTGTCTTCATCGCCATCGACCTCGGACTACCGTCAGGTGTTGGAGCACTTGTCGGAGGTCTGCACCCAGTCATCACTGCTGTTGCCGGAGGAGCGCTTCTCGGTGAGCATCTCACGTCGCGACAATGGCTTGGGGTGGTGCTTGGCTTCAGCGGGGTCGTGCTCGTCGTGATCGAACGACTCACCAACGACTCCCTTAATCTCCCTGTGCGCGCAGTAGTCGCAGTATCAATTGCGACTCTAGGCATGTCGGTTGGAACGCTCATCCAGCGTCAACGATGTGCTTCAACCCCACTGCTGTGGGGATCAGCAGTGCAATACTCGGGCTCAGCAGTTGCACTCACGGTTGCGGCCGCAGTGTCGGGTCAGACAACACTCAACCTCACCGCAAACACCATGTGGTCACTCGCGTGGTCAATTGGCGTGCTGTCGATCACCGCAGTGCTGACGATGCTGTGGCTGTTGCAACACCGAGCTGCCGCAAGTGTGTCGAGCTTGTTCTTCTTGGTGCCGGCGCTGTCGGCCATTGAGGCTGCGGTGCTGTTCAACGAACAGCTCAATACAACTGCAATCGCAGGATTTATTGTCGCGATTGTCGGTGTTGCGCTTGTGACACGCGCGCCCGCCAACACCGCCGACGGTTAAGCAACTGCCGCGAGCGCTGCAGACACGAGTGAGTGGCCACGGTCATCGGCCAGTAGACCCTCATCCATACGATTCATCACGTATGCAACGGTCATTTCGTTATCGAGGTCATTCACCACCATGGAGCCCCCATAACCGCACCAGAAGCAGACCCTGCGATCAGGCAAATAGGAAGCGGTCTCGTTCGGGAGTCCATAGCCGAGACCGAATTTCACAGGGATTTGTAAAACGAGATCGAACCCATCGGACTGCACTCTGAACACCTCTTCGACCGCATCTGACGACATCACCCGAGTGTTACCCATCTTGCCCATCGTCGAGATCAGGCTCTGTGCCTGAGCAACACTTCTTGCATTCCCGTGCCCATTTGCCGCAGGAATGTCGGCTCGGCGCCATTCATCTCGTCCCGCATATTCGGCGAGAACAAGAGGCCCTGTGAAGGTCTTAATCGCCGGATGATCCTGACCAAGTGCACGCAAGTCATTTGAGGGTGGAGGTGGTGGTGTCAATGTTGCAACACGACCAAACTCGCTCTCCGGCAGGCCAATGTGGAAGTCAATCCCGAACGGCTCTGCAATTTCTGCCCGGAAGAATTCACCCAGTTTCATGCCAGTTATCCGGCGAACGACCTCGCCCACAAGGTGACCTTGATTCATTGCGTGATAACCAGACTGAGATCCCGGTTCCCACCAGGGTGCTTGGGTGGCAAGCTTCGCCGTGCTCGATTCCCAATCGAATACGTCATCAACTGTCACGGGCTTGTCCCATCCAGACACCCCAGACGTATGGCCAAGAAAATGACGAACCCGAACCTTCTCTTTGCCATTCTGCGCAAACTCGGGCCAATAGGTTGCTACCGGCGCATCAACGTCGAGCAACCCTCGGTCAACAAGCAATAACGCGCTTAACGCCATCATCGTCTTTGTCGTTGACCACACATTCACGATGGTGTCGTGCTCCCACGGAGCGGGGTTATTCGCTGCAATAGTGCCACCCCACATATCGACAACAAGTTCACCGCCGAGCATGACGGCAACACTTGCTCCTGTATCGGCGCCGGAATCTAGATTCGCAACAAGAATCTCTCGCAACGTCTCAAATCGCGGGTCGCATGTTCCGTTGATCTCTGCCATCTCGTGCCCTTCTCGTGAATCGATGATCCGAGAACGTATCAGGTTGTTCTCACCAAGAATTACTGAACGGCGTCGATGACAAGCGTGATGAGTGGTGCTACGACCAACGCCGGAAGCATGTCGGCGACACGAATTTCTTTGACCTGTAGGAGGCGAATTCCGATGCCGAGAAGAAGGACACCCCCGGCAGCTGTCATAGCTGAAATCAACGCGTCAGGCATGAAGCTTCCGAAGACAACCCCAAGAACGGTGAGAGCACCCTGAACGACAGCGACAGTTACTGCAGAGAACATGACACCAACGCCGAGTGATGCCGCAAACGCCATTGCTGCAAACAGGTCGAGCGATGATTTCAACACGAGTTGATCGATACCGGTACCCAAGCCGTCACTCAGTGATCCGAGGATGGTGAGCGGACCGACGCAAAAGAGCAGCGACGCACTGACGTAACCCTCGATGAACCGAGCGCGATCTTCGTCACCTGCTTCGCCACCAAATCGCTTCTGCAGGCGCGCACCAACCCCATTTAACCGCGTCTCTATTCCCAACGATGACCCCAGAATTCCACCTAGCACCACGGCGCCGAGTACGACAATCAGTGTCCATTCAGACCCAACGACGCCAGTGAACGAATCATCACCAATCGACATCACATTCAGTGCCCCAACCACCAGGGTGATCAGTCCTAATCCGCTGGTCACCGTTTCGCGGGTGACCGATGAAAGCCGATTACCAATGAGGAGTCCGGCGGTTGCACCTACCAGCACCGCGACGATGTTGATCATCGTTCCGAGGCCGATCATTGCGGCTCCCTACAAACCAAAGCGGTACAAGTTGGTCTCGTACGGCTCGAAGCCCAACCGCTGATACAACCGGTTGGCAGCCTCACGCGATGAGCGACTGGTGAGGCTCACATTCTTTGCTCCCCGCTGGCGTGCCTCATCGATCGCCGCAAGATTCAGTGCTTCACCAACGCCAAGACCTCTCGCGGATTCGTCGACCACAACATCTTCAATCCATGCTTTGAGACCGGTGGGGATGCGATAGAACGCAAGAGTCAGGCTTCCAACAACCGAACGCTCACCGTCTGATTCGACTTCCGCAATGAAGAGCACCGAATTTGGGTTATCGATAATTGACAGCAATTCGGCCGATGTGGGTGGCGGGGACGATGACGACAGTTGTGGAATGAGCCGAGAAAACGACTCAACGAGACCGTCGTTGACCTCAGTCGCCGCTCGTACAGAAATTGTCACATCGGCAACGGTATCTGACATCTGATGCCAGCGGTAGCCTCATTGGTGTCATGGATTCTGATACCAGACATATTCGCTGGCACGCCGAACCAGAACTCACCAATCCCGTGATGCTCGTTGCGTTCACTGGATGGAACGATGCTGGGGATGCCGCTTCAACGGCTGTTCGCACCCTGATCGAAACCAGCGGAGCAGAGGCTCTTGCCGACATCGATCCTGAAGCGTTTACCGATTTTGCAACGGTGCGACCACATGTCCGCCTCGATGACCAACAGCGCCGAAATATTGTCTGGCCGACAGTCGGTGTGTGGTCGGCATCACTTCCTGGTTCAGATGTGATCTTCGTCCTTGGCCCGGAACCAGCGTTGCGCTGGAAGACGTTTGCGGCACAAGTTGTGGGTATTGCAGAGAAGTATTCAAGCCCACTTGTGATCAGCCTCGGGGCGTTGCTCGCTGATGTCCCTCATACCCGTCCAGTCCATGTTTTTGGCAGTGCGGCAGATGATGATTTGATTTCGAGGTTTGACCTTGAACGGTCTCGATATGAGGGTCCGACCGGAATCGTTGGCGTTGTTCAACACGCACTCACAAGTGCAGGTTTCTCAGGGGCCTCACTGTGGGCGGCAGTTCCTGGTTACGCCTCGCAGGTTCCTTCGCCGAAAGCCGCGGTAGCGCTCATTGAGCGTGCGAGCACCATGATGGGTACACCTGCGCCAATTGGAGAACTCGCCGCTGAGGCTGATGACTACGACGCCCGAGTTGAAGCATTGATCTCTGACGACGATGACCTTGTCATTCACATTGAACAACTCGAATCCATCGTCGATGACATGGAAGATGATCAGGACTCGAGTGGTCCGATCGATCTCTCTGAGTCAGACGATCTTCTCAACGAAGTCGAACAGTTCCTTCGCGAACGCGATAACGAGAACTAACTCAACGAGCGGTAACTACGACTCAGTTCGCCACACCGGCGAGCGGGGGGAGTCAAAACCAGCATCGATTGACTCGCCGCGAATCGCCGCAAACGCCATTTGTCCCCACCACTGGGCACCTGCAGTGACGTCTGGGAGCGCATCCTCTGCGAACCAGCCAACATCACTTGTTTCGAGGGGATGGCCTCGAAGTTCACCACCGGTTGCTCGACAGTGGAAGAGCAACATGTACATGCCGAACCGAGAAAATCCCATCCTCTGGCCGTCTATCACCGAAAGTAAACGAGCCGGCTCACAGATAATTCCTGTTTCTTCTTCGACTTCTTTGACCGCAACTTCAGAGGGCGAGTACCCGACGTCAGCCCATCCTGTTGGATAGAGCCATACGCCCGATTCTCGGCGTTGAACCAAAAGAATCTCGCCATCGTCGTTACCGACCACCGCACCAATCGCAACCTTTGGGGTGATGTATCCCGGCACACCTTCACCAACATTTGCCAGCCATTCCTGAACGAAGTGGTCGGTCTCGCGATCTGTTTCGATTCCCTCAGCGAGTGTCTGGGCGGCGGCCTTGATATCGGCAGCAACGTGAAGCACTTCCTCGTACCGCTCGCGCTCATACAGACTTGCGGTGAAGCCCATTCCTGTGCGCGCGATGGCTGCCAACGTGTCGCTCCATCGAACGAGGTCTCGCGGGTCGGGCACCGATGACGTCATTCACCGACAACCTAGTCGTCAACGAACAACGTGAAGAACCGCTCGCTGAACTTCTTTTCGATGAAATTCGTCAAGCAGTGGCGTTCCCCGGCGAGTTCGCACATAGAACGTGTCAACAACTTCCATTCCAATTGTCTGCACCGTCGCATGGCGAATGTCGAGATCTAGTTCGGCCAACGCTTTCGTGATGCGGTGCAGCACTCCGAGCGAGGACTCGCAGTGCACCTCAATCACCGTTGCGCTCGTGGAAGCCCCGTCATCAAATACCACCGTTGGCTCACTCAACACCTTGGCCTGGGTTGCTCGACGACGACGCTGACTCTTCACACGTTCTGCAAGCCTCGCCTCAATCGCGAGTTCACCCTTCAGCGCGCGTCGAAGATCAACCAGAACGGGGTCCCACTCGATACCAGATTTTGGACGAATGACGAGAACCTGCGATGCCGCCATCGCATCCACACCGGGCTGTGGTTCATCAGAGTGCGCACGCGCACCGGCGACATCAAGACCATGCAACGACAACACACCTGCGACCTTGCTGAACGCTCCGGGCACGTCAGGGGTGACAACGGTGAGCCGATCGTGACCCTGTTCTTCACTGAGGTGGATCGAAGTCTCGCCCGTTGCCATCCGCTCGAGCGTCGCTGCATCTGGAAAGAGCTGCCACGTGGCCTCTGTGACGTCGCCTCCGCCAAGCACATGGCTCACTCGACTCACGAGGTCATTCACGAGTCCCTCTTTCCACGACCCCCAGGCCGACGGCCCCGTCGCTTTCGAGTCGCTCTCGGTCAGAGCGTGCAGTAGTTCGAGTCGTTGAGCGTCACCAACTTGGCTTGCAACCGATGCGATTGTTGCTGGATCGCTGAGGTCTCGTCGCATCGCAACATCAGGAATCAACAGATGGTGCTCAACCATTGCAACGATGACATCAGTGTCGGCTTCGGACAGTCCAAATCGTGGTCCGATCGAAGTCGCCACCAGGTTCATACCCACTTCGGTGTGTTCTCCGGGAAGACCTTTTCCAATGTCGTGCAGTAACGCTCCGAGTACCAACAGGTCGGGACGCTGGACTCGATCAGCGAGTTCAGCAGCGTTCGCTGCTGCCTCCCATAGGTGACGGTCGACAGTAAATCGGTGGTAGGCGTTTCGCTGTGGCTTTGCTCGAACCGGCGCCCACTCTGGGAAAATTCGTTCGATTAACGAGTGCTGATCGAGGCTTTCAAGGACTGGAATCGCACGATGCCCTTCGAGGAGGAGGGCGACAAGTTCGTCAACGGCTCCGGCAGGCCAACGGTCGGGCCAATCCGGCATCTCTTCAGCAAAGCGCTGCAGGCTCCGACGTCCGATGCGATGTCCCGACCGAGCCGAGGCTTGAGCAACTCGAAGAATCAGTGTCGGGTCACTGGCAAGATCGACGTCATAGTCGACTTCTACGTCACCTTCGACGATGTTGATTCCTGGGGCAAGACGAACAGGGCGACCATCTCCGACGCGTCCATGGTGAGACCACGTTTCGTCTGAGATCCAGGCAATCGTCCGTGCGGCAGCCGAAATCTCCGACATCATTGCGTCGGCATCGGTGAACCCGGCGCTTACAGCAGCCGCATCTTGATCTTCTAGTCTCAGTACTTCTCCTCGGCGACCGGTCGATCGATGAAGCCCTACCCGTGCGCGCAGGAGCGTGCCGTAGCAGTCATCAAGGACAGCAAGGTCGGAGTCAGGAATCGAGAGACCCGCTGCGCGAGCCCACCAGAGCGACTGCACATCTCGAAGTCCCCCGTGACCACTTTTGATATCAGGTTCGAGGGTGTAGGCCACCTCGCCGGCAGACGTCTGACGCTGATGAGATGCTTCGCGAATTTCGGCTAACCATTTTTTGCGGCGGCGACGCCACGCAGATTGTGCCTGTTCAATGACCTGCTGAGCCATCCGTTCGTCCCCAGCAAGAAACCGCCCCGTTACGAGACTCGAAGCAGTGTCAATATCGGACTTTGCCAAAGCTTCTTGCTCATCAACACTTCGAACTGCGTGGCCGAGAGCAACACCTGCATCCCAGATGGGGTACCACATTGCAGACGCCAATGGTTCCACTCGCTCAGATTTACTTTTATGGATTACTAGGACGTCAAGATCACTAAATGGGGCTAACTCTCCACGCCCGTATCCACCAACGGCAATAACGGCAATCTTTGGTGCCTTTGGATGCTGTTCACGCGCAGATTCGTACAGCTTGAGTAGCCACCGGTCTGTGGCATCAGACAGTGCCACGCAAAATTCTCGGCCAGTAAGCGGCGACGATGCGATCAGGCGATTTCGTGAAGTGGGGGAAATACGCCTCGTCATCTTTGAAAGAGTAGATGCATTCTCAACGAATCGTCACCGTCAGCGAAGACCTTCATCTCGCCGGCGGAGCAAAATTGTCGCTGCTTTCCACGCTCCCCACTCAAGACCCGGCTGGTGCAGGCGGATGTCGATATCACTCCAAGTCGCTGGAGCGATTCCAAACACGTCATGAGGATTGGCCGCCTGCGCAAATTCATCGCGAGACACAGGTCGTGCTCCAACACTCAACAGAAAATCGGTTGGCTCACGAAGCGATGCGCGAACGAGCGCCAAAGGATTAGCTCGTTGTTCATCAGGATCAGTGTTGAGGAGCACATCAAGTTGTTCAAGCAATACACCAGACACCGCTTCAGCCACCTCGTTCAAACGTTCACTGGTGAGGCTCGTCGAAATGCCCTGGTTCAGCAGCACGCCATTCATCTGTTGAACGAGCCAGCCAGGGATGCACGCATGCAACGTTGATTGGAGCACTTGAACTGGCGACGGCTGTTCACCCACGGTTCTCTTCTATCGTGTCGGCATGAGCTTTTGCACGAGTCGCCGACGCCACGCCCGTATTGCGTGTGCATCCGGCCTTCTCGCTGTAGCGACAGCCTGCGCATCACCTTCAGGTTCCGGGCCTGAGTTGACCGTTAGTGTCCCTGTGACCACCGTCGCCCCTGAGCAATCTGGCGACGGCGTGGTTCAAATCGCTGCGTTCCTTCCAGCGACAGGCCCTGGAGCGCGAATTGGCACACCGATGTCAGACGCAGTTCGCCTCGCCGTCAGCGACATCAACGCGGCTGGAGGTGTGCTCGGCAACCCACTCGAGGTCAACTTTGTTGATGAAGCAACATCAAACGATCTCGGTATTGCCCTGCAGGCAGATGTCGACGCAATCGTCGGTCCTGCTTCATCGTTAAACGCTCTCTCGATGCTTGGTGACGCTGTTGAGTCTGGAGTGCTCTCCTGCTCACCAACTGCAACCTCACTGCTGCTCGACCGATTTCCTGATACAAACCTGTTTTTTCGCACAGTAGGTAGCGACAGCCTTCAGATGGCTGCCGTCGCACGAACTGCTGCGAGAACTGGTGGCGGATCCGTCACGATTGTTCACCTTGATGACCCCTACGGGCGTGGGCTTGCACAAGCCTTGGAACGTGCGATTGAACTTCGGCCAAGTCTCGCCTTGAATGCGACGATTCCCTTTTCAGGCAGCGACCCGAATCTCGATGACGACGCTGCCAGCGTGATCAAAACTGGATCGCGGGTCATTGTGCTCCTTGGAGATGAGGCCGATGGCGGTCGAATGTTGTCGGCAATTGATCTCGCACTTCCGAACGATGCCGGAGTTGCTGCACCGTTCGTTGTAGTGAATGACGGCCTTCGAAGTGCCAGCGACACGATCGCAACTATTTCTGATCGACTTCGAGAGCAGATCATCGGTGTTGCTGCCCGAGCCATCGTCACGACCATCGATAACCCTGTCGGGTATTTCTCAACGAATGCGTATGACTGCGTGATGCTGATTGCTCTTGCGGCTCGGCAAGCGGGAAGCGATACGCCGAGGTCAATTGCGAACCAGATGGCATCGGTCTCATCCGGAGGGCGCCTGTGCACCACCTATGCAGACTGCGCGGAACTGATCGACCAGGGTTTACAAATTGACTACAACGGCCGATCGGGGGCAGTTGACCTCAATGCAACTGGTGATCTCAGCCGAGCGTGGTTTAGAGAATTCCGATTCGATGATGACGGCCGTGAATACATCTTCAACGAAGTGGGAATCGAAGTTTCGTCATAGGTTTCGGTGCTGCCACCAAGTCAGTTGCGATCAGACGAGATCGTCGATTGGCGCAAGGTAACCAACAAAGAAATCTCCGAACTCTCCGTACAGGGCAGACCCTTTGTCAAACCTCATCGTGTAGACGACATCTTTGATGATCTCGAGGCTCACCCCAAAGAGGGTCACACCCCACTCATGAGAATCAAGACCGGTTGACGCGGTCACAAGTTGCACAATTTTGCCAGCGAATGCTCGGCCGCTCTTTCCGTGCTCCATCATCATTTCAGTGCGTTCCTCGAATGGTGTTGCGTACCAGTTCGCATGACCTTCACGACGCTTACTCATCGGATAGAAACAGAAGGCTGGCTTACCCTCAGGTGGAAGCTGCGGGTAGAGACGATCTCGCAGCGCTTCTTCTGGTAGCCCCTTTGCGTACTCGCTTACCTCTGTGATGCTGAGATAGCTGTCACGAACCTCCAAACCGGCACGTTGCATCCGCGTCTGTAGCGAATACAACACTGCGGTGTCATTGCTAATCGCCATCACTCCAATATCGGCCTTGTGGCCAAGCATCGCTGCGGTAATCACTTGGCACCCGGCTGATCGAGCATCGGCAACTGCAGAATTCAGTGCCTCACGATCTGTCGCTGGAGTTGTTGCACAGAACAAGTGGAGGACGCATACACCGGTTTCCATCTGCATGCTGTCGAGGCTATCGACGAACTACCGAGGCGAAGGCCCTTGCTACACGACCTGCAGCATCTGAATCGACCTCAAGAAAGAGTGATGGTTCGATGAGTTCGACTTCGGAGATCATCGGGCCATCGATCGTTGGCAAGAGATCGATCCGCGCATATGCAGTCAGCGGAAGCACCGACAGCACACGATCGCAGAGTGCTTGCTCGGCTTCAGTTGGCAGGTGGGTGCTAATGACCTCGACCACGTGATCGTCGCCAGACCATTGAGGTTCACCGTTCAGAATTGCTTCTTTATGAAATGCATGGGTGAATGTTCCGCCCGCTGTCACGAGTCCGACTTCACCATTTGTGTCGATATCGCTCAAGTACGGCTGAGCCATCGGCGTAATCCCGCTACCTAACAGGTCTTCGACGTAGGTAATCGCGCCCTCAAATTGATTGGTGAATCGACGAACGCCGTGAGAACCGGCACCGACGGTTGGTTTGATGACGATGTCGTCACCGACCGATGCGAGTTGCGAATGCCATTGAGGTTCGGTGCGGTCGATGAAGTGAGTCGGAACTGTTGGAAGTCCCTTCGCTGAGAGGTCAGCGAGGTAACGCTTGTCAGAGTTCCACCGGATGAGATCAGCAGGATTCCATAGTTGTGTCTCTGTTGAGACGACCGTCAGCCAGTGGTCGAACTCTGCTAACCGCCGGTGGTAATCCCAGGTGGATCGAACAATCGCAGCGTCGTACGAGGCCCACTCGACAGAGTCATCCCAGGCAACAATGTCGGTGTCAATGTCGAGGCCAGCAAGTTCGGACACCAGCAGTGGCAAGTCAGAATCAGGATGCGATAGGCCCGATGACGTGACAAGAGCAAGCTTCATCGCGTTACGACAAAATGCAGCGAGAAAAGGGGTGGAACAGCGAACTAATCAGCCGCCGGCGACAGCCGGAATGATGCTGACGGTGACACCGTCGGCAACATCGGTCGACAGTCCGTCGAGGTAACGAACGTCGTCATCGTCAACAAAAATATTGACGAACTTGCGAAGGTTGCCATCTTCGTCGAGGAGACGATCCGCAAAACCCGGGTGAGTTCCTTCAAGAGCAGCGATCACATCAGAAAGTGCTCCCGCTTGGACCTCAACTTGCTTCTCGCCGCCAGAGAGCGGGCGAAGGGTGGTTGGGATGCGAACAGTTACAGCCATAGGTAAAACACTACCGAGTTGGTCAGATTTCAGCACACTGAGCTCATGTAGGTTGTCGGTGTGCGTGTACTCGCAGCAGTCGACAAATTCCGTGGCACAGCAACTGCCCACGAGGTTGCAGCCGCCATTGGTGATGCCTGCTGGGATCTTGGTCATGAAGTTGTTGAATTACCGCTCGCCGACGGCGGGGAAGGCCTCCTAGAGGTGTTTGGTGGTGCGAACCGACACCACCGAGTGACCGGGCCACTTGGCACGCCAATCGAAGCTGGATGGCGGCTCAATGGTCGGACCGCCATCATTGAAATGGCCCAGGCTGCAGGCCTCGAGCGCGCTGGAGGAGCCGACGCAAACCGTCCACTCGACGCAACAACAGCGGGAGTTGGCGAACTCATCCTTCATGCAGTTGCCGCCGGAGCGAAGAAGGTCATCGTCGGCCTCGGTGGGTCAGCAACTACCGATGGTGGACTTGGTGCGATACAAGCGATTGGCTCATCCGGCCGACTCAACGGGGTGGATCTGCGAATCGCATGTGATGTGACAACGAGATTTGTTGACGCAGCACGCGTCTTCGGACCTCAAAAAGGAGCGACGCCCGCCCAGGTCGATCTACTTACTGGGCGCCTTCAACGGCTCGTGCAGGTGTACGAGAATGACTTCGGCGTCAATGTCGCTGACGTATCGGGTTCGGGTGCTGCAGGCGGGCTAGCGGGTGGTCTGGTGGCGCTTGGAGGTGTCATCGAGCCAGGTTTCGATCTTGTGGCTGATGAGGTGGGCCTCTATGACGCTCTCGAACAGGCCGACATCATCATTACTGGTGAGGGACATCTCGACACCCAAAGCTTCGAAGGCAAAGTGGTTGGTGGAATTGAACGGCTTGCTGCTGAGCGCGATCTCCCAGTCGTGGTCATCTGCGGTGTTGCTGACGACGATGTAGCGAATCGGCTTCCTACGTATTCACTCAGCGACCGCTACGGAATTGAGGCGGCGACGTCGCAAACGAAACGTCTCATTAGCGAGACCACCCGGGAGATTCTTTCGGAATTTAGAGATTCTTAGAGCCTCAGCCGGAAGTTCCAGCTTCGACTTCAGTCACTGCCGCCGGGGCAAGCTCTTCAAGTGTCCGGCCCGCTTTGTCAAGACCAAGCATGATGAGAACGCCTGCTCCGTCGAGTGAACCGGTCTGCGTTGGTGCCGGAGTCTGCACGGGAGCAATCGAAGACACCCCGCCCATCGAAGCTGCGACCGACTCGGCCACGGCCTGGGCAGCTGGAATTCCCGCGTCGTAGTACACAACCGTCAGTTCGAGACGTCCACCAATCGATGACGAGGCGTTGGTTGGCGAACCAACCGAGTATCCGGCGGCAGCAAGTTCATCACTCAACAATCCGGCTGAGCCACTGACGCCGTTTGCATTTGCAATGATCACCGATGCGCCCTCGGTTACCGGGCCGGCAACGGTTGTGGTTGTCTCAAGCACAACGGTCGTCGATGTCAATGAGGCATCTGATGCGACGGTGGTTTCCACCGAAGTGGTGGCAACAGGTCCACCGAGCACGGCATCTCCGCTCGAGGAAATCGAACGCAGAATTAAGAAACCAACAACAACTGCAACGACCGACAGAACAATTGCGAGCCCGCCAGCTACTTGGGCGGGTTCATTGCGAGGCACACGCCTTGGCACGCCTCCGCTCGAGTCTCTTGAATCACTCATTTCGACGTCCCTCCTGATGCATCGGTGCCAGTTCCGAGTCGTTCACGACGCCGGATGACCCGTTGACGCTCAAGCCGTCGCACAAGAAGTTCATCGTGCTCAAGAGCCTCTGGGAGTTCCAGCAATTCGTTCAACTCTCCATGGTACTCGTCAACCGAACACTGGAATCGCGCGCGGATTGCCCGTTCACGAGTGTCGTCAAGCGTCCACCAGGTTCGCTCGAATTCGAGTATGGCTCGCTGACGATCTGTGATCACCTCACCACAATTACCGCTCAGAGGGTGCCTTTACAAGCACCCTCCCGAACCTTCATCAAGGTTTCATCAATTATCCTCTACAAGCGTGTCTGACAAGCCGTTCATTATTGGAGTTGCCGGAGGCACTTCATCGGGGAAAACAACGATTGCTGAACGACTTGTCGAGGCAATGGGTGCTGACGATCTCGCTCTCGTAAAACTCGACTCGTATTACATTTCGCGGACCGAACAGCCGATGGAAGAACGAGTAGCGGCGAATTACGACCATCCGTCAGCATTCGACTGGGATCTCATGAACGAGCACCTTGGCGAGTTGGTGCAATGGAGACCGGCGCCCGTGCCGACCTACGACTACACCGTTCACAACCGAACCGACATTGTCGACATGGTCCAGCCCGCTCGCATCATTGTCGTTGAGGGAATTCTCGTGCTCTGGAATAGCGAACTACGGGATCGTTTTGACCTCAAAATATTTGTCGACACCCCAGCAGACCTGCGCTTTATTCGGCGGCTCGAACGTGACGTTGTCGAACGTGGCCGAACCCAAGAAAGCATTATCGCTCAATATCTTGCAACCGTTCGGCCAAGTCACGAGGACTTCATTGAGCCAAGCCGCGCTCATGCTGACGTCGTGATCCCTGAAGGTGGCCTCAACCGTCCAGCACTTGACATGTTGCTGGCTCGAGTTCGCGAAATCGTCGGTTAAACCGTCGGGTTACGGGGTGCTTGTGGTGGCGCCCGGCAAGAGTTGATCGGCGAAATCATCACCGAGCGCAATAAGAACGCCAGCATCACCGATGTCTGATGAGCTCACTGGCGGAACGGTTGGCATCTCGATCAACTGAATCACACCACCGAACACGCGAACCAACGACTCAGCCACGACGAGCGCTGCTTCATCATCGACGTAATAGATTTTGGAGGCTCCAAGGGCACCCTCGGTCGAGTTCGTTGGTGTGCCCATGCTGAATCCTTCAGCGGCGAGCAATTCCGACATACGGCCAGCAGATCCATTCACGCTGCTCGCATTTGCCACGATGACGGTTGCACCCTCGGTCACTATCTCTGGGACCGCCGTCGTCGTTGTCACCTCAACGGTCGTCGTGGTGGCCGCTAGCGCAGCTGTTGTTTCAACCGATGGTTCAAGTGTTGTCGTGGTGGTATCGGTGGCGTCGCCACTACCGCAAGCGGCAATGAGTGCTCCACACGCAACAACAGCCATTACTCCTCGAACACGGTGCACGGCTTCGGCCAAATTTTCGATGCGACTGAGTGCCATGGCCTTAACAGTACCGCGTTCACGTTGCCCTCTAGATTCGGGCTTAACGATGCCACGTCGAGCGATGTAACGTCTCGCAGACCTATGAGTGCCTCGATTCCCATCATCGACCTTCAGTCACCTGATGAAGATGTCATCGCTGGGATTATCGATGCCTACTCACAGATTGGCTTTGCGCAGATCGTTGGGCATGGCGTTGACCAACGCACAATCGACGGGGCATTCGGTGCTTCTGCTCGTTTCCACGCTCTTCCAATTGAAGAGAAGATGGCGATTGCACTTGACCGCAACCACCGTGGGTACATCGCTGATGGCACTGCTGTTGATCGCTCATCTGAGGTGGTGGCAGCGACGGCGGCAAATCGGAGCGAGTCGTTCATGATGATGCGTGAAGATGCGTCCGACTCTGACGAGGTACTGCGTGGGACTCCGCTCGCAGGTGCAAATCAGTGGCCTCAGCTCGAGAATTTTCGAGAGCCGGTTACCGCGTGTCATGACGCAATGCGAGATGTTGCACTCCGGGTTCTGTCACTGGTTGACCGTGGGCTTCAAGCCGATAGCGCACTGATTCGGGCATTCGATATACCAACAACGTGGTTTCGGTTACTGCACTATCCACCGGTTGATGTGAATGCTCCGGTCGATGTGTTTGGATCGGCGCCGCACACCGACTTCGGTGCACTCACCCTTGTTGCCCAGGACACTGCTGGTGGGCTTCAGGTTGCTCAGGGAGACAACCAGTGGATTGATGTCGAGCCAATCGATGGGGCGTTCGTCATGAATGCGGGTTCGATGTTGCATCGGTGGAGTAACGGACGGCTTCGAGCAACCCCTCACCGAGTTCGTAACCGTGGAGTGAGTGATCGATACTCATGCGTGCTGTTTTGCGACCCGCATATGTCGACCGAAATCGCGCCGCTTCCTTCATGTACTAACGACGGGGAAGCACCTCGCTTTGAGCCAGTCATCTTTTCTGATGTTGTTGCGCATCACCTGGGTGCGATTTACGAGCAGCATCAGAACTGATCACGAATGGAGCCGGGTGCGAGAATCGAACTCGCGACCACATGATTACAAGTCAAGTGCTCTACCAACTGAGCTAACCCGGCAGCGTCACGGACAAGTCCGTTTTGCAGACGTAAGGCTACGAGACGAGTGCGCCGACGGCTACCACTCGTACCAGCGCACCAACTTTGCGTTCACGACAATTCGGTAATCCAGGCTCGTCGGCAAGAAATTCTTCCGACTGCAAGCAATTAATGACACCGACGTTGTCGACAACGAACGAGTAGCGGCAAGAATCTCATCTCGATCAGACGAGGTGAGAAGCCGCTCAACGACCTCGTACTCAAATGTCCGTCGATCAGAGGTCACGATCTCGACACGATCGCCAGCGACAAGGCGATGCACATTCCTGAGAGGCCCACCTGCATCCGTACGATGCGCAAACAGAGCAACATTGGCCGACTGGCCCATGTCTCCAGTGCCAGTCCAATGCCACGTATCGCCCTCATCGGTGACTACGACCGAGTCGCCGTCTCGCACCCTCGATTCAAGATTGAGCGCCGGAACCTTCAGCATCCATTCAGGCCCAATCGCCTGAGGGGCCGGATTATCGGGAGCGCCAACAGCAGCGGAACGTGGGCTACCCGTGAAATAGCCAAAGTAATCGACGAGCACATGACAACCCTCTGAGGCATACACCGATAACCCGTGATCTCTCGTCACTCGCGAGACACAGTGATTTGCAACCGTCTGGCCCCGCTCAGTGTGGTTCACCGTTGAATACTCCGGGTACACCGATGGCGCCCAGCGATAGGTGCGAGCAGGCCCCATGGTGAGGTATCCCCAACCCAGGGCATCAACCGCCGTCACATTTACTGCAACTGCGGATGCCTGACTTGCTGCCTCTCCCGGAACAGAAGATTCGAGCATCCAATTGCGCCAAAGACGATGCGGTGTCTTACGCGTGTCGACAATTCGTGACGGCGCAGCAGGAACAAACAGTCCATCGGTCCCGTTGGCAGAGTCAGCACCTGTGTAATAGCCCAAGAGATCAACGATGACGTGACCTCCGCCGTGCGACCAGACCCGGAACCCCCTGCGATCACCGTCGTCGCCAACACGCACAACCGCTCCAGCTGCGCGTGTCTGTCCGACTCCATCAACATTGAGATTCGAGGTTTCAGGAATCGAGCTCATTCCGAACGGCACACAGGTCAAAAAGCCCCAGCCCTTGGTGTCGGTTGTCGTCAGGTTGACGGCGACAGCAGATGCATCCGACGGCACAAACGACGTGAGATCGATCGCGACCTCCTCACCTGCACCAATAGAACCTCGGGCCGTGTGGCGCGAATCGAACACTCGCCTTGGAATATCACGGCCGAGGTACCTGCCATCAGTGACTGCTTCGGACACTTCCACGTAGTAACCAGCAACATCAACAATGAGGTCGCAGTCGTCATACGACTGAACCTCAATCGATCCGGTCGCACCGAGTTGGATCGTTGCCAAGTTCGCAACAACTTGATACCTGTCACGAAGATTGAGAGTTGAGACATCGGGAGCTGTAATGCCCGAGGGGTACGCCGTGACAAAATTGTGCTCGGAATAGTTGATTGCTGTCACTGTAAAAACTGCAGCGACTGCGTTACTGGGAATGCCCGCACGTCCCCGAACCCGAACCGAAATATGTCGCCCCTGATCCCCGCCTTCGTCAACATACGGGTATGGACCGTCTGCCGGTTGGCGGGTGTCAGAAAGACGAACCTGTCGACTTAAGGGAACAAATTTTCCTGCGCCACTTGGCACCGATACGTTCGGTTGCCGAAGCCCCAACACACGTGGAGCATCGCCAACAGCAACGAGTCCGAGGCCGGCGCCTAACCCTCCAAGAAAGTGGCGACGCCCAACGAGATGAGGGCGATCGTTATCGGCGGGCACTCTCACCACGCTAGGGGGCGCCGAACCGCCAGCAACAATCGTTGTAACCCGAACTGATGGCCGCTCCGATCAGCGGTGGCGACGCACCTCATAGGCCGCGAGTGCTGCCGCAGCCGACACGTTCAATGACTCAACTCGGCCATGCATTGGAATCGCGCAAATCAGGTCACATCGTTCGCGGACGAGGCGTGAAAGCCCAGCGCCTTCTGCTCCAAGCACCACACAAATGCCCTCAACAGCAAGGTCGCCAAGTTCAAACAAACTGCGGTCAGCAGCGTCATCAAGACCAACGATCCAAATGCCCTGGTCCTTCATGCGGGCGAGAGCGGCAGGTAGCCCCGGTACAACTGCAACCGGCACATGCTCAACTGCACCTGCGGCCGCCTTGGCAACCGTTGGAGTGATGTGCACCGCACGATGACGGGGGACGACAATTCCATCGACACCGGCTCCCTCGCAGCTGCGCATAATCGCTCCGAGGTTGCCCGGATCGGTCACACCATCAACAGCAACCAAGAACGGTGCAACACCCTCGCGACGCTTAATGAGCCGGGCGAGGTCAACCTCTGGAACTTCTGCTGCTCGTGCCAGCACTCCCTGAGGAGCTTCTGACCGGGCGGCGGTTTCAAGACGCCGGCGCGCAACATATGACACCGGGACACGATTCGCGCGAGCAAGACCAACAATGTCGTCGAGAGCCTCATCGCCTTCGAGTTCAGATGAGATCCAGATCTCTTGCACTTTGCGACGCTGGGCAAGAAGTAATTCCCGAACGGCTTGTCGCCCCTCGATTTGTGAACCACCAAGCGTTTTCGGGCGTGATGCACGTGGTTCATCATCTCGACGGATCGCTCCGGTACGTCCGGCGCCGCGGCTACGTGGGTTTGGGCGAGAGCCACCTCTTCCTGCGGGTCGTGAACCGGGTCGTGAACCGGTGCGCGCGCTTTTTCTTGGCTGCCCGTTTCCTCGCGAGCCTCCACCACTATTTCTCCGACCGTTCATCGTGTCACCACCACCGTTGCCCAACATGCAATTCCTTCAACACGACCAATCGCGCCGAGACCTTCGGCGCGCCGCCCCGTCACCGTTACCGGTGCAGCACACGCCGCTCCAAGATTCTGCTGCATTTCCTGCCTGGCAGGAGCAATTTTTGGTTGCTCACAGACAATCGCCACCGAAGCATTACGGATCGTCCACCCGAGCGAGACCACCTCAGATGCGACCGCTCGCAACATCTCAATTGAGTTTGCCCCTGCCCATTGGGGGTCGGTGTCAGGAAAGCGCTCACCAAGGTCGCCAAGCTGCAACGCAGAGAGCAATGCGTCGGTGATCGCATGCGCAGGAACGTCAGCATCCGAATGCCCAATCAGTGAACGTTCACCAGGAAACTTCACGCCACCAAGGATGAGTGCTCGCCCCTCTTCGTCACCGAAGCGGTGAATGTCAAACCCTTGCCCAACTCGAATATCAGAAATCATGTTCAACCTCTCGCCGCGCCCATTCAAGATCTTCAGGGGTGGTGATCTTCCGGTTTCGCTGCTCTCCTGCTACAACGACAACAACTCCCCCGGCACGCTCAACCAGCATCGCATCATCTGTTGCATCGACACCGCTTTCACCCGCAGCATGAGCATTGCGAAGCGCTGATGCCTTGAAGGCTTGTGGGGTTTGCACAGCAACAAGTGTCGATCGGACTGGCGTTGACTCAACTCTGCCGCTCCCATCTGCGGCAACGATCTTGATGGTGTCGGTCACCGGTACCGCCGGGATCGCAGCGTCAGCGCCCGCTCGCACCGCTGCAATGACGTCAGCGAAGAGTTGAGCTGATGCAAATGGCCGAGCGGCATCGTGGACACAGATGATGTCAGCATCTGCCGGAACATGATCTAATCCGTTTCGTACGCTCGCGCTGCGCGAGGCCCCGCCAGCAATACCGCCCTCGGTTTCGGCGTCTGCAGGAGGAACGACAACAACCACACCCTCGCTGGCAAGTCGAGCTGTCGCCACCGAACGATCTATGACCCGCTCCTTACCAACAACCTCATATTGCTTGAGGCCACCGAAGCGCGATCCACTACCAGCACCCACAACAATTGACCACACACGTGGAAGCTCGTGCTGCTCGCTAGAAGTCATTGAGGCGCAGGGTAGTACCATCAGACCACAGTGACTCCGAATGCAACACCCCCACTTACTCCGCTCACCGCGCTCCAAAGCGTGGCGATCTTCTCAGAGGTGCAAGAAGACACCCTTGTCGGCTTGTTGGAGGTCGCCGAAACCAAGGATCTCGTCCGTGGTGATGTGCTCTTCGCTGAGGGCGATGAGCCAACTTCACTGCATATTGTGCTGTCAGGTCGCATTGCGATCGTCATGACCTCAGAGGTTGACAATCGTGAGAGCGTTGTTGCTCTCATGGACTCTGGGGATTTGTTTGGGGAGCTCGGTTTGCTTGACAACGGAGCCCGCTCTGCAACCGCACGCGCCATCGAGCCGACCTCTGTGCTTGAGATTGGATACGAGCACGTCAAGAAGATCTTTGATGCACAGCCTGACCTCGTATGGGCTGCGGCTCGAATGCTTGCGCAGCGTCTGCGAGCGATGGACGAAGCACTTTCAGACTCTGTGTTCCTTGACGTGACTGGCAGGACAGCTAAGCGCATCATTGAACTTTCCGAAGGTAATGACGAATTCACGATGCCAGTCACTCAAGAAGAGCTTGCAGGCATGGTTGGCGCCTCACGCGAACGAGTGAACAAAGCAATCGCAAGTTTCGTGAAGCTCGGGTGGCTTGAGCAGCACGATCGCAACTACCGAATTCTTCAACGCAACGATCTTGAAATTCGCGCCCACTAGCGGGCGCTACGAACGCTTTAGTTACCGCGAACCCAATCTCCGACACGCGCGAACGCATCGGCTGCATCATCAGCTCGGTGATCCGGTCGGCTCGCGTCGTGGGCAAAACCGTGTTTTGCATCTGCATAGCGAACTACCTGGGTTCCGGTCGCTTCAAGGTCTGAAACCGCATCAGGTGGGGTGTACGGATCAAGGTCACCAATAATTGCGAGAACCGGATCAGGCGACGCAGCAACGTGCGGTAGCGGCTCGCTTTGACCGGGGCCGTTCCACGCCTCGGGAAGCCGAATCATTCCGTAGAAACTCGCGATCCGATCGAATCTTCCTTGATCGGCTGCTTTAAAGCAGTGCATGCCGCCGAGACAGAAACCAATCAGGCTCACATCTTCACAGCCGGTGAGGTCTGCAGCCGCTGCAAGATCACCCAACACTCGGTCATCGGTGAGTCTCGCAACCGCTTCATAACGAGGCTCGATATCTGGTGAAAGTGATTCTGTCGGGAAAGGCTCAACGGCAATGGTGGTCATGTTCCACTCTCGAGCGAAACGTTCGACGAGATCGTCAAATAGTGGACGAAGACCAAAAATGTCGGGAGCAACTACGAGTCCTCGGGTCGATCCAGCAACTCGGACGACTTCCACTTCAGTTCCGTTATCTAGACGTTCACGCATGGGCGTGACCTTATTCCACTCGCTGCAACAGCGGCGGCTCAGGCATCGCGACGGCGATCCACAGAGATGCCAATCACCAAGATCACAAGTGCAAACATCGCAAAGTAAAGATGTGCCCAAGGCCGCCCTAGGGTGCCGTCAAGTCCTGGATTGTTGTCGACTGTTTGGATTGCCGCCTGATACGGCATCCACTTCCGGGCAGATTCGACCCCACTCAACGCAAATGCAAGTGCAACCAAGTTTTCAATGATGAGTGGCCATAGCAAAACGACCACGATTGCCACCGGTGAATTCTTAATCAGAACTCCAAGGCCAAGACCAAACCACGACACGATGACCGCAAGTGCGACGAGTGCAACAAAGACGCCTGTCGTGTGACCCAGCCATCCGGTGACGAAGATTGATGCACCACGCCTGTTGAGTAGCACTGCACCGACTCCAAATGTCGACCAGAACAGCACAGTCATCACGACAGAAGTGACCGCTGTGCCAACGATTGCTTTGCTCACAATGACCTTCCAACGTCTAGGAACGGCCGCATAGGTCACTCGAATCGTCCCGTGTGTGAACTCACTCGTCAGATTGATCACCCACAGCGAGGTCAGCAACAGCAAAGAAACAACTCCTGTTCCTGTCACCATCGAACCGAGCTCGCGGTACGACATGAACTGTGGCTCCGGATTGAACACGCCAACCAATGCCGAGATCACCAATGGAAACGCCATCGCAATGATGAGCAGCACCCAATGCGACCGAACGGTTCGTGCTTTCAGAAATTCACTCGCAATCACGGCTTTCATTGCGAGTCTCCTGATCGGTACTCCTGGTCGTCTCGTGTCACTGCGAGAAAAGCATCTTCGAGACTGTCAGTCACTTCGGAGAGCTCATGCAACGCCATGTTGCGACGGTGTGCAAGTTCACCGATCTCAGCCATCGAGATCCCGGTCACGAGCACCCCATCATCAGGTGTCGCTTCACTAGCAGGCGAAACTTCTGCACCATGCTCACGTATGACTTGAATGAGGGAATCAAGTTGAGGTGATCGCACACGAACTCGTGTCGATGTGTGCCGCGAAATAAATGAACTGGCTTGTTCTTGCGCGATCAGTTTGCCTCGTCCGATGACCACAAGGTCTTCTGCCATCAGAGCAATCTCTGACAGTTGGTGGCTGCTCACGAGTACGGCGCGTCCCTGACCTGCGAGATATCGAAGCATGTCACGCATCCATCGAATGCCTTCGGGGTCAAGTCCGTTCGCGGGCTCGTCAAGAATGATGACCTCGGGATCGCCGAGCATTGTTGCGGCCAGACCAAGGCGCTGCTTCATTCCAAGCGAAAATGTCTTTACTCGGCGGTGAGAAACGTCACTAAGTCCAACAAGTGACAGCACCTCATCGACTCGCTGCCGTTCAAGGTGATTCGACATCGCGAGCCATTCAAGGTGGCGTCGGGCGGACCGTCCGGGGTGTACATATGACGCATCGAGCAGTACGCCGATCATTCTGATG